>Ga0302140_10000524_pt1 | contig 48801 bp, 40 predicted proteins | sample I_Bog_E1_1_FD_202095 | JGI IMG/M metagenome (GOLD analysis project Ga0302140, IMG submission 202095) | Peat permafrost microbial communities from Stordalen Mire near Abisko, Sweden - I_Bog_E1_1 | ecosystem: Environmental > Terrestrial > Soil > Wetlands > Peat | place: Sweden: Abisko, Stordalen...
AAAACCAAAGCAAAGGCCAAACCCAAAACCCACAAGGCGGCGGCCTAAAGGCCGCATCGCTTTGTTTCACAAAGCGGACAGATCACTAATTATTAAAACCGGACAACTTGACTTGTTAACGACAGGGGAGACTAATGCGACATGAGAATTCGGGCGGCCCGGCGGGTTGACCGGCGAAAGCGCCTGTCCCACTTTGGTGTCGAAAGAGTTGCGGGCGAGTGGAGCAGGCGCTTCCGCCTGCCAATCGGCCGCGGTGGCTGCATCCACCTCTCGATCACGCGCCGTTGAGGAGACCATGCGGTCGGCTTCGTACCCGCGCCGCTCTCAGAGCCCCGCCAACTCCTTGGCCGCCCGGAAGACGTCCAGCAACATCTTTTCCGTCAGCTTGCCGGTGGAGGTGTTTTGCTGGCTCGGGTGATAGGAGCTCAACAGGATCGGCAGCCCCGCGGCGGTGCGGAATTGGCGGTTATGGCCGAACACGAAAGCGGAGCGGCTGGAAATTCGGCCGCGCGTTTTGAGCAGGTCCAGGTAGTTGTCGAAAGCGATCCTGCCCAGCGCCACGACCACCCGCAAGCGCCCGAGTAACTCCAACTCGCGTTCCAGATACGGCCGGCAATTGCGAATCTCCTGTGGCGTGGGTTTGTTGTCAGGTGGGGCGCACCGCGCCGAGGCAGTGATGTAAACGCCGCGCAGTTGCTGGCCATCGTCGCGGGAGACGCTGGCGGGCTGGGAGGCCAGGCCGGTCTGGTACAGGGCGCGGTAGAGCCAGTCTCCGGAACGGTCGCCGGTGAACATTCGGCCCGTGCGATTGGCGCCGTGAGCGGCGGGGGCCAATCCCAGGATGAGAATGCGGGCTGCCGGGTCGCCGAATGCGGGCACCGGTTTACCCCAGTACTCCTGATCGCGATAGGCGCGCCGTTTGATCTCCGCGATGTGGGCGCAGTGCGCGAGCAGGCGCGGGCAGCGCCGGCAACGCACGATTTCATCCTGCAAGATGTCGAGCATAACGCGATGGCTTCGGGCGGCGTCTAAAGAAAAGAGGCCTTTGCGTCGAGAATTAGGTAACAGTCTCTTGACTTAGATGTTACAAGCGGGCAAAAAAGCTTGACGAACCCCCTGCTAACAGCGGACAATCGAGGAGTCCGGCTGCTCCGTCCGGATCACTCGTTGCGCTGCTCTGGCGCACTCACTGTACGTCCTTTCGCGCGCGGTCCGCTAATGAAACAGCCGTACTCATGTTTGTACCGCCGGGTGACGGAAGCCGCATTTCTATTGTGCGTCATTTCCAGCCTGAGTTTCGCCACCACCAGCACCAGCACGACGACTCCGCCCAAGCGCCGGGCGCCGGCGCATCATGTTGCAGCAACCTACCACGCGGCCGTGGTGCGGCGCGCGATGCCGCGTCGAGCCGCAAGCCCGGGCGGGCCTGTAATCGCCGGCGGCCCTTGGGATAGGCCGACCTTCGCGGATTCAACCGAAGGCGACCGGGTGGATGGGGAAGACATGACGGTCCGCCGCGCGGCGGTGGAGGCGCTGGGTTCGTACAACGGCTCGGTGGTGGCCCTGGATCCGACTACTGGCCGGATTCTCACCATGGTGAACCAGAGAATCGCGCTGGGCGAGGGCTTCCAGCCGTGCTCCACCATCAAGGTCGCTGTGGCGCTGGCGGGTTTGAGCGAGAAGATCATACAGCCCAACGCCCGGTACCGGCTGGGCGGGATGAGGGTGGACCTGACCTACTCGCTGGCCCATTCGTACAACTACTATTTCGCCACCCTCGGCCAGAAGCTGGGTTTTGAGAAGGTGACCTACTACGCCCACCTGTTCGGCTACGGCGAAAAAGCCGGCCTGAACATCCCGGGCGAACAGCCTGGCTACTTTCCGGCCGCGCCTCCCAAGAACGGGGGGGTGGGAATGCTGACCAGCTTCGGCGAGGAAATTCGGCAGACGCCACTGCAACTGGCCGCTCTGATGGCGGCGGTCTCCAATGGGGGCACCCTTTTCTATTTGCAGTATCCACAGACGCAGGCCGACGTGCGCAGCTTCGTGCCGAGAGTGAAACGGCAACTGGACATCGGCTCTCTGATTCCCATGGTGGAACCGGGGATGCGTGGGGCGGTGGAGTTCGGCACCGCGCACCGGGCCAGAGAAGACGGCCCCATCGCCGGCAAGACTGGCACCTGCACCGAAACCCACACCCACCTGGGCTGGTTCGGCTCGTTCAATGAGATTGGCGGGAAAAAGCTGGTGGTGGTGGTGCTACTCACCGGCGGCCGCCCCGCGATAGGCCCGCTCGCGGCCGGCATCGCCGGCGATGTCTATAAGCTCCTGGGAGAGGCCAACTACTTCGCCACCGGGATTCCCATCACTCCGGCGAATTTGGTGGCGAGCCAAATCTGCTGCGCACGGTAGTCGTGGCGTAGGCTGTCAAGGCTGCTGAGCCGAGAGTCATCTCGGCTTTTCTTACCGCGCTTGGCTGGGGATTGACTTCGGCGATTCGCTTCTCATGCCACGATGGATTTCCATGACAAGTTCGCAACTCGTTCTGGGACGTGTCCCAGGAGAAGAAAACTCGAGATGACTCTCAACTCAGCAGGCCTGACGGCCCGCGCCACGATTGGCAAACGAGGGCGGTTAACTTTTCGCGCCGCAAAATAGGCGAACATAGAAGTTTATGCCAAGAAAGACGCGGCCGGCCCTTGGTCTGCCCTACACTGCCGTTGCCCTCGTTCTCGTAGCTGTTCTCTTCCAAGGCTGCAGGGCCAACGGCGAGAGAAGCGGACCGGCCGGGGCGCCGCCGCCGCTGGTCACCGTGATGGTAGTCCAGCCACGCTCGGTGGCCATCTTTTCCGATTTCGCCGCGCAAACCTACGCGCGCAACATGGTGGACGTGCGCAGCCGCGTGACGGGCTATGTCGACCGCTGGCTCTTCCAGCCGGGTGCGGAAGTCGCGGTCGGTGAGGTTCTGTACGTGCTTGATCTGCGGCCGTTCGAAGCCGCCGTGGAGCAGGCGCGCGGCAACCTGCAACAGAGCGAGGCCGACCTCGATTTCGCGCGCAAGCAAGTCTCGCTGTTGCAGGCGCAGGCGAGCCTGGCCTCGGCGGAGGCAAACCTGGTGAAGGCCCAGCAGGACGACGAACGTCTGAAGCCGTTGGTCGCGGCCGACGCCGCCTCGCAACAGGATCTCGACGCCGCGGTGGCCGCGTTGCGCGCCGCCGAAGAGACCGTGAAGGCGAACAAGGCCAACGTCGAACAGACCGCGCTCTCCACCCGAACTCAGATCGCCTCCACCGGGGGCCGCGTCGAATCGAACAAAGGCGCGTTGAAGACCGCCGAGTTGAATCTCGAGTACGGCACGATTCGCGCGCCCATCGGCGGCCGCATCGGCGATACGCTGGTTCCGGTGGGCGGCCTCGTGACGCCCACGGCGGCGCAACCGCTCTCGACCATCGTTCCCCTCGATCCCATCTGGGTCCGCTTCCAGGTGACCGAATCGGAATACCTCGGCTGGGCCAAACGCGGGCAGAGATCGCCGGCCGGGGAACTGACGCTGATTCTCGCCGACGGCTCCGAGTTTCCCTCGAAGGGGCGCGTCACCGACACGCTCAACCAGGTGGACCCGAAGACCGGAACGCTGGAGTTGCAAGCCAGCTTCCCCAATCCCCGGCACACCCTGCTGCCGGGCCAGTTCGGCCGCATACGCGTGCAGGTGGACGAACGCAAAGACGTCATCGTGATCCCGCAGAAGGCCGTCCAACAGATCCAAAGTATGCAGACCGTGTACACGGTGGGCGCGGACAACAAGGCGCTCATGCGCCCGATTGTCACGGGCAATCGCACCGGCGAGCTCTGGATCGTCGAGCAGGGCCTCAAGCCCGGCGAACGCATCGTCGTGGAAGGACTGTTGAAGGTGCGGCCCGGCGCAGCCGTCGAGCCGCAGCCGTACGACGATCGGAAGCCGGGGAACTGACCGATGGCGCGATTCTTTATCAATCATCCCGTCTTCGCGATGGTGATTGCCATCGTGATGGTGATCCTGGGCGCGGTGGCGATTCCCAGTCTTCCGGTGGCGGCGTATCCGGAAGTGGTGCCGCCGGTGGTGCAGATCACCACGAACTTTCTCGGCGGCAACGCGCAGGACCTCGAGAAAACGGTGGCGCAGCCCATCGAAGAGCAGCTTGTCGGCCTCGACGGCATGCTCTACTACCTTTCCACCAGCGCCAACGACGGCACGCTGAACATTCAGGTGACGTTCAAGCTGGGCACCAACCCCGACATCGCCACCGTGCAGACGCAGAACCGCGTCAGCATCGCCATGCCGCGGCTGCCTCCGGAAGTACAACAGCAGGGCGTGACCGTGAAGAAAGTGTCGAGCGCCTTCCTGCTGGCCATCAGCCTGGTTTCCACGGGCAACAACTACGATTCGCTGTTCCTCACCAACTACGCGCAAATCAACCTGGTGAACCAGATCGGCAATCTCGAGGGCGTGGGCGAATCGCGCCTCGGCACGAACCAGGTTTACTCGATGCGCGTCTGGGTGAACCCGGATAGAATGGCCAAGCTCGGCATCACGGCGACCGACGTCAGCACGGCCATCCAGGCGCAGAACCGGCAGAATCCCGCAGGCGCCTTCGGACAACCGCCGGCTTCGCCAGGGACCGATTTCCAGTATTCGGTGAACGCGCCCGGCCGCCTGGTGGACCCCAAGCAGTTCGAGGATATCGTGCTGCGCGCGCAGCCCGACGCCGGACTGCTCCGCCTGGGCGACATCGGCCACGTGCAGCTCGGCGCGCAGACCTACACCGGCTTTAACCGCGTGGACGGCCGCGCCGCGGGCAACGTGATCGTGTACCTCTCGCCGGGAGCGAATGCCGTGCAGACAGGGGCCCGCGTGCGTCGCTACCTGAACCAGATCAAGGCGGGTTTCCCCGCCGGCATGGACTACATCATCTCTTACGACTCCACCATGTTCGTGAACGCGGCCATCAAGGACGTGATGATCACGCTGCTCGAGGCCATCGGGCTGGTGATTCTGGTGGTGTTTATCTTCCTGCAAAGCTGGCGTGCCACGATGATTCCGCTGCTCACGGTTCCGGTGGCCGTGGTGGGCACCTTGGCGCTGTTCCCGCTGCTGGGCTTCTCGATCAATATCACCAGCATGTTCGGCCTGGTTCTTTCGATCGGTATCGTGGTCGACGACGCGATCGTGGTGGTGGAAGCGGTGCAGCGCCACATCGACGAAGGCATGGCGCCGCGCGACGCCACCATCCAGGCGATGAAGGAAGTGCAGGCGCCGGTGACGGCCATCGCCTTCATCCTCGCCGCCGTATTCATCCCGGTGGCGTTTCTGGGCGGCATCAGCGGGCAGATCTACCGGCAGTTCGCGCTCACCATCGCGGCTTCGGTGCTGCTCTCGGCATTCAACGCACTCTCGCTGAGCCCGGCGCTGAGCGCCATGATCCTGCGGCCAAAACGTCAGTCGCGCGGACCGCTGGCCGCCTTCTTCGGCGCGTTCAACCGCGGCTTTGGCTGGGTCACGGGCCGCTATCTGGCCGGTGTAAGCACGCTGATCCGCAGGTCCGCGCTGGCGCTGATCGGGCTCTTCTGTTTCTGGCTGGCGGCCGGCGCGATCTTCCACCGGATGCCGAACGGCTTCCTACCAGACGAGGATCAGGGCGCTGTCTTCATCTCCATCCGCCTTCCGGATAGCGCTTCGGTGCAGCGTGCCGACGCGGCCACGCGCAAAATCGAAAACATCGTCAGCCGGATTCCCGGCGTGGCCGGCACGCTGACCCTCGGCGGCCTCGACATCGCCACGCGCACCAACAACTCGAATGTCGCCACCATCATCGCGCGTCTGACCCCTTGGGATGAGCGGAAGGAGAAGAAACTCCAATTGCAATCGATTCTGGCCAATATGCAGAAAGAGTTCGCCAAGGTGCCGGAGGCCTTCACCTTTGCCTTCGGTCTGCCGCCGATCCTCGGCCTCAGCGCCACCGGCGGCTTCCAGTACATGCTGGAGGACCGTCTGGGCGGCGACGTGCACGCGCTCGCGCAGACCGCCGACCTGGTGGTGCAGGCGGCCCGCCAACGCCCCGAACTGGGAACCGTCCTGAGCACCTTCCGCCCCGACGTTCCGCAATACAAGGTGGACGTGGATCTGGCCAAGGTGCAGACGCTCGGCGTTCCCGTCGGCGACGCCTATAACGCGCTACAGACGTTTCTCGGCGGCCTCTATGTGAACGACTTCAATTCGTTCGGGCACACCTGGCAGGTGCTGGTGCAGGCCGAGCCCGAGTTCCGCACCGGACCCTCCGACGTCAACCGCTTCTATGTGCGCAGCAGCGGTGGCGACATGGTTCCGCTGGGCACTCTGGCCACCGTGTTGCCCACTACCGGACCGGACGTGATCTACCGTTACAACCGGTTTCGCAGCGTGCAGTTGCTGGGCGGGCCGGCTCCAGGATCGAGCAGCGGCCAGGCATCGAATGCCATGGAGCAGTTGTCCGCCAGCGTGCTGCCCGCCGGATACGGCTATGAGTGGACCGGGACCACCTATCAGGAAAAGGAAGCGCAGGGCCACGAGGGCATGATTTTCGGCTTCGCGGCGGTGCTGGTGTTTCTCTGTCTGGCAGCCCTGTACGAGAGCTGGACTATCCCGCTGGCGGTGTTGCTGGCGGTTCCGCTGGGCCTTTTCGGAGCCGTGCTGGCCGTTTGGATGCGCGACTATCCGTACGACATGTACACGCAAATCGGAATCGTGACGCTGATTGGCCTCGCCGCCAAGAACGCCATTCTGATCGTGGAGTACGCGCGCATGAGCCACGAGGAGGGAATGTCCATCGTCGACGCGGCTCTGGAAGCGGCGCGGCTGCGGTTGCGGCCTATTCTGATGACCTCCTTCGCGTTCATTCTGGGCGTGGTGCCGCTGGCGCTGGCCGTCGGCGCGGGAGCCGCTTCACGGCGCTCGCTGGGCACGGCGGTATTCGGCGGCATGAACGCGGCCACTCTGCTGGCGGTGTTCATCGTGCCCGTGCTGTACGTGGTGATCCAGCGAGCCGGGGAACGGGGGAAGTCATGAAAGACGCAGTAGCCACCGTCTCCGGCGTTGACAAGCGAAAGCGGGCAAAGTCACTAGACTGGATTCCGAAATCAGTTTCGCAAAGGTCGAGCTTCCGCCATGAGCTTCCTGAGACGGCCGGTGCTGTATCAGGGCACGGCTTCAGCCGTGCCGAACCGAGTCGTGTCTTGGGCTTTAGCCGCTGTGACAGCCGGGTCGGGCAGGCTCGTTACAGGCATAGCGCCGAGAATACAGGGGCTAAAGCCCAGGGGATGCGCGCCGCTTACGGCACGGCTCAAAGCCGTGCCCTGATACAAAGCGTCGGATTGTGGCTCAGCGACATTGGGCAGAAGCCCGTGTCTCACGTGCCTGCAGGTGCCAGGAATGATATGTGCGACAGGCGTTTTCGCTTGTCAGCCCCTCGACCTCGCCTGGCCCTGACCCTGCTGCCTGCGCTGCTACTGACAGCGTGTGCCGTTGGGCCCAATTACAAGCGGCCGTCTGTGGCCGTGCCGGATCAGTACCGGGGCGCCGCCGCGGATGCTGCCTCGCTGGCCGACAAGAAGTGGTCCGATCTGTTTGACGATGCCGCGCTCCGGCAGCTTGTCGAGACTTCGCTCCAGCACAACTTCGATTTGGGGATCGCCTCGGAGCGCGTGCTGGAGGCCCGCGCCCAATACCATATTCAGCGTGCGAACCAGTTCCCCAACGTGAGCGGCCAGGCCGGCTTCACGGCGGAGCGCACGCCGGGAGCCAGTTCGCTCTTCCCGCTGGCGCCGGGCACCACTTTTCAAGGAAGTTACTGGCAGGTGGGCCTGGCGCTCAACTGGGAATTGGACTTGTGGGGCCGCCTGCGGCGGCTTTCCGAATCGGAGCGCGCGCTGTATCTGGCCACCGAAGAAGGCCGCCGCGGCGTGGTGGTGTCGCTGATCGGCGACGTGATGACCGATTACTTCTTGTTGCGTGAGCGCGATTTGGAACTCGAGATCGCGCAGCAGACGCGCGACATTGCGCAGGACAACCTCAGGCTGGTGGAATTGCGCCATACGCGCGGCGCTGTCACCGGCCTCGACGTGCATCAGGCGGAGCAGTTCCTCTATACCGCGACCGCGCAGATGGCCAGCGCGCGGCGCGACATCGAGCAGACCGAGAACGCGCTCAGCCTGCTGGCAGGCAAGGCTCCCGGCGAGATCGCGCGCGGGAAAGCGCTCACAGATCTGGAAACGCCGGCTCAGGTTCCGCCGGGGCTTCCGTCGTCGCTGTTGGAACGGCGGCCGGACATTCGCCAGGCCGAGCAGACCCTGATTTCCGCCAACGCTCGCATCGGCGCGGCCAAGGCACTCTACTTCCCGCAGATCACGCTGACTGGCTTTCTCGGTGGCCAGAGCATTGCACTGGCGAGGTTGTTCGACACACCGGAACGGCAACAGGTGATTGCGCCCGCCGCCGTTTTGCCGCTTTTCAACGCGGGCCAGATTCGCGCCGGTGTGCGCTTTTCGGAAGCGCAGAAGCGCGAGATGGCGATCGCGTATCAAAAAACCATTTACACCGGCCTGCGCGAGGTCTCCGACGCTCTGGTGGGTTACTCCCGAACGCGCGAGCAGCGCACCCAGGAAGAGTTGTTGGTCAAGGCACTCACGGAGAGCACGCGCCTGTCGAACCTGCGCTACAAGGGAGGACTCGACAGCTATCTGCAAGTGCTCGATTCGGAGCGCAATCTGTTCCAGGGCCAGCTCGCGCTCGCCCAACTCCGGCTGGCGGAGATGCAATCGTTCGTGCAATTGTACCGGGCGCTGGGCGGCGGCTGGCAGTAGCGGACAGCGCGCTTTTAGCTAATTGAGCGGGCGGATCTTGATGTTTTTGAACCAGGCTTCATCGCCATGATTCTGGAGCGAGATGGGGCAGCGCGCGCGCGGCTGCTTCACCAGCAGTTCCCAAACTCGCGAGCCTTCGCCCCAGCGTTTCGTCATGCTCCGAGCGACCTCCGGCGCGTCCAGGTCCCCATCCACCACCTTTTCGCCATTGAGCCAGTGCTCGATGTGCTTCCCCCGTACGACCAGGCGCGAGTGGTTGAACTCGCCCACCGGCCGCGTGCGGTCGGCGAGCGGAGGAAAAATGTCGTATAGCGCCGCCGTCTGGTGACGGGGACCACCACGCACCGCGTCGGAGTTGCGGATGTCGTCGGTGATTTGGTATTCGAAGCCGACCACGTACTCCTGGCCGCGGCTGGGGCGGCTGGCGGGCCGGTTGGCTACTGCCTGGTTGACCATGTCCTCGAATCGCGGGGCGTGTTGCCCATTCAGGAACACACGATCCTGAATGCGATACTTGAGCCCGCTGTTGCCGTCGGGCGAGATCTTCCAGTCCCACTCCAGCTCGAAGTCGCCGTAATTCTCCTCGCTGAAAAGGTCTTCCACGATCCGCGCGTGCGCCACCGCTTTCAAACAGGCATCTTCAATCACGAAGGAATCGCCCGCGGGCGACTTCCGAGCCGGGTCTTCCCAATGGCTGAAATCGCGGCCGTTGAACAGCAGCGTCCACCCGGCCTTGGTTTCCTCTGGCGTCAACTGATTGTCGGCGGCCCACAAACCAGCCAGCGGCAACCCGGCCACTAGAGCGGCACAGCAAATTGACTGCAACATGCTCTCATGCTATCAGTAGTGCTTGGCACTATCCAGAGCGAACATGGTGAGGGCGAACAGCCGCATGACAGACCCGGAGCATACGCCTTCGCCGGACTCGCCATGATCTTCCGTCTGCGCAAAGAGTTCCCCACACCTTCCCTGGCCGTTTTTGTGTTTCTGCAACTGTTGGACATTCTGACTACACTGCTCGGCCTGCGGGTGGGAGCGCGCGAGGGCAGTTTATTCATCGGACGCCTGATGAAGATGGATCCGATGGCGGCGCTGCTGATCTCCAAGCTGTTCGCGGTGGTTCTGGTTTTGGCCGCGCTGCGCTGGCACCGGCCGCGCGTCGTGGTGCTGGTGAACTACTGGGTGGCGCTGGTGGTGGTGTGGAACCTGATCGCCATCTATACCACCGTGCTCCTCCATTGACATTCTGACGTGGCGCACGCATTCGTGCGTGCCGCGTCGGCACTCGTGCCGACGCCCGGCTTCCCATGCGCGCCAGGCCGCGTTCCCGTGCTATAACCGTGGCATGTCGCACGGTGGGATGAGGCGCTGACCTATGTTCCTTTTCGATCTCTTCCGCTCGTTTCTGCCGTTGCACAACCCGATCGGTTTTGGATCCGCGGACTTCATCGAATTCGCGCTGGCGGCGATGCTGGTGCTGATGGTCGCGCTACACGGGCGCGTGGAGCCCGCCGCGCGCCGCCTCGCGGAGAGCCGTGCGTGGTCGATGGTGTTTCTGGCGCTGCTGCCGATCGTCTTGCGGCTGGCGTTGTTGCCGCGTTTCCCTGTGCCAACGCCGAGCGGGGCCGACGATTTCAGCTACCTGCTGCTGGGTGACACGCTGGCCCACCTGCGTCTGGCGAATGCGGTGCATCCTCTCCGCCAGTTCTTCGAAGCCGTGTTCATCCTGCAGCAGCCATCCTACAGCTCGATCTTCCCGCTGGGGCAAGGCCTGGTGCTGGCGCTCGGCCAGCTCTTCGGTCATCCCTGGGTAGGGGTGGCGCTTTCGGTGGGGGCGTTGTGCGCGGCCTGTTATTGGATGCTGCGCGGTTGGACGACCGCCGGCTGGGCGCTGGTGGGCGGCGTGCTTGCCGCGCTCGAGTTCGGTCCGCTCAACCAATGGATGAACCTCTATTGGGGCGGCGCGGTCTCGGGCGTCGCCGGGTGCCTGGTATGCGGCGCGCTGCCCCGCCTGCGCCGCGCGCCCACCACGCGCAATGCCGCGTTGCTCGGCGCGGGCCTCGGGATTCAACTGCTCACACGACCGTTCGAATTCGTGCTGCTCGCGATCGTGGCCGCCGCGTTTCTGCTTCCCGGCTGGCGCCGCTTTCTGCAAGCGCTGCCGATTGTCGGCGTCACGCTGCTGCCCGCGGTTTCGCTCACCCTGGCGCAGAACAAGGTTGTCACTGGAAGCTGGACTACGCTGCCTTATATGCTCAGCCGCTACCAGTATGGCGTGCCGGCCGCCTTCACTTTCCAGCCCAACCCGGTGCCGCATGTCGCGCTGACGCCGGAACAGGATCTGGATTACCGCGCCCAGTCGATCGTTCACGGCGAGGGTCCCGATACGCCGGCGAACTACGTCGCGCGGCTGGGAGAGCGGCTGCACTTTTACCGCTTCTTTTTTTTCCCACCGCTGATGTTGGCGCTGCCGGCCTTTCTGGCGGCGATGGCGCGCCGCCGGAAGCTGTTGTGGGCTGCCGGGGCCATCCTGCTGTTCGCGCTCGCGGACAACTTCTATCCGTACTTTTATCCGCACTACATCGCCGCGCTGACGTGTCTGTTTGTGCTGGTGAGCATGGCCGCGCTAGAATTTCTAAGCCGCTGGCCGGCCGGGCGCGCGGCGGCGCGGCTCGTCGTCTCGCTCGCGCTGGCCCATTTCCTGTTCTGGTGCGGCATGTTGTGCGGGAATCAGACCATGCTGCTCGCCGCCGGCCGTTTCGACACCGCCGACTTCATCAATTACGGCGACGCCGAGGGCCGCATCCGCATCAATGACCAACTGGCGTCGCTGGCCGGCCAGCACCTGGTATTCGTGCGCTACGGCCCGCAGCACATGTTCCACGAGTGGATCCACAACGCCGCCGATATCGACGGGGCGGACGTAGTTTGGGCCGCCGACCTCGGTTACGAGGAGAATCAAAAGCTGATTGAGTATTACCCCACCCGGCGCGCCTGGCTGGTCGAGCCCGACGCAAGGCCACCGCAAATCGCGCCGTATCCGTAAAGGTGGCGCACGCACTCGTGCGTGCCGCGTCGGCACTCGTGCCGACGCAGGGCTGCCCTGTGGCGAAGACCCGTCAAAAGAGTCTCGACGCTGCACGCATTCGTGCGCAATGCCACTTAGTTTTCGAAGCCGCCGTCTAACTAGAACATTTTGAGCCATTTGTGTTTCGCTGCATAAATCGAGTCGATTCCGAGCCGCTTGCAGACCCTACGCCAATTAGGCGGGACGCAACAGGCGCGCCGCGCGCTGGCTAACCAGTCGCTATAGATGGCCAAGCGGAATCAATGAGTTGCAGCCCCCCTCGAAAACTAAGTGGCATTTGCGCATGAGTGCATGCGCCACGGCGCCGGTCACCTACCAGCCGGCGCGGTGGGCGATGTACGTCTTGATGGCGAGACCGGCCATCAGAATCCAAATCGCGTTGCGCAGCAGCCCGCCATCGAGCGTGAAGCCGGCCAGGATGGCGAGCACGGCGTAAGTACCCATGGCGGCAATGAAACGGTTTTTCATCGGCGCGGCATGTTATACGCGAAGTTGAGCTGGACCACAATGCGCTCGCCTTTGAATTCCACCGGCAGCGGCGGAAACGGGTTGGATGCGCTGATGCCGGCCACGGCGGCTTCATCGAGCGGCCGCGAACCGGATTGCTCCGCATACACCAGCTTGAGCACGCCACCGGACTTCCCGATAGCAAACTGAATCGAGACGTGGCCGCGCAAACCGAGCTTGACGCTTTCCGGCATCACCGCCGTCCAGTTGCGCTTCACGGCGGCCAACACCTGCACCAGGTAGGCGCGGAAATCGACGCCCATGGCATCGCTCTTCAACTCCACGTTGGCGAGGGGCACGCCCGGCGTGGGTGACTGGCGAATGCCGCCGTAGGCGAACGGGTCCGACGCGCCGGGATCGCCCACCGCGATCCGGCCGCCGAATCCACCGCCGCGGGCCACATCCTGGATCGCTTCCGACAACGAACTGCGCGGTATCGGCACCCGTCCCGTGACTTGGCCGGGCGGCGCTGCGGGAGCCACGTTTTCGAGCGCGATCTTGGGCTGTTCGGCCACCTGAATCTGCGGTTGCACCTGGGCGGGTTGCGGCAGCTCGAGTTTGGGCGGCGCCTTGGTGGTATCGATTTTGGGAGCTTCCGGCAGCGGCGGCGAAGCGGCGGCTTTGGCGGCAGGTGCCGACGGCATAACCATCGGGCGGGGCTTCTCGTGTGGCGCGGCCGGCGGCGCCTGCGGCATTTCCACCCGCGGCCGTTCGGGGGAAGATCGCACTTCGAATTCCGCCATGACTTTGCTGCGGTTGGGGGCTTTCTGGGTGAGCTCGGTAGGCGGCTCGATCAGCGGCGTGAAGGTGCGCTCAATCGCCTGCCGCGGCCCTTCCAACCCCGGCAGCGTGAAAAGCGCCACCACCACCAGCACGTGAATCGCGATAGTGAGGATAGCGGCCTTTCGATGCCGCGCGCCCGCGCCTGGATCGCTCCAATCGGTCAGCAGGTGCAGTTCGACGTCAATCGGCTGATTTGCTACGGTTTCCATCCCGCGGTCAGGGTGTGCGAGACCACTTGCGAGTGCTCCTCGATTTTATCAAGAATCGCCAGCGCCACACTCAATGTTTGACGCGCCGCGGCCCCGGAACATTTCGTCGCGGTGCGGTTTTCCACCGCGTCCAGAAAGGCTTCCAGTTGCAGCTTGAGCGGCTCGCTCTTTTCGACCGGCGCTTGCAGAAAGCCGATCTGCCGCGCTGCATCCACCGAAAAAATGGTTAGATCCTGGCGTGCGTAATCGAGTGACAAGTACTGCCGCGGCTGGAACAGGCGCAGTTTGCGCACCCGCTCGGTGGAAACCCGGCTGGCGGTCAGATTGGCTACGCAGCCGTTGGGGAATTGCAGCCGCACGTTGGCGATATCCACTTTGGGCGAGAGAATGCAAATGCCCGCGGCGCGAATTTCCGCCGGTTCGGCCTGGGCAAGCGCGAGCACGATGTCCACGTCGTGGATCATCAAGTCGAGCACCACGTCCACGTCCAGGCTGCGCGGGCTGAACAGGTTCAAGCGGTGGATTTCGAAAAACAGCGGCAAGGTGGCGCGCCGCTCCAGTTCCAGCACCGCCGGATTGAAACGCTCCAGGTGACCCACTTGCAGAACGCGGCCGTGGCGGCCGGCGCTATCGATGATGCGGCCGGCGGCGGCGGCGTCCACCGCAATCGGCTTCTCGACCAGGACGTCGATGCCGGCTTCGAGCAGCGCACAAGCCACCGCCTCATGCGCGCTGGTCGGCACGGCGACGATGGCGGCATCCACGCGCCCCGCCAGCTCGCGTGCATCGGTGAGGGCCACACCCCCGTGCGCCGCGGCAGCTTCTTCGGCGCGCGCCTGATCGATGTCGACGATCGCCGCCAGTTCCGCGCGCTCCGTTTCCCGCGCTACGCGGCAATGATTGCGGCTGAATTGCCCCGCTCCCACTACAGCCAGCCTGATTTTCGACATAGTAAGTTCGTTTTAAGCCACGGATGAACACATAAGCCACAGATGAACACAGATAAACACAGATAAAGAAAAAACTCAAAACTCTTGTCTGTCTTTACTCTTACCTGCCTTTATTCTTATCTGTGTTGATCCGTGTTCATCTGTGGCCATAATTCTTTTGCTACGGCGCTTGCAACACGCCAACCTTCTTGAAATCGCCGGCTTTGACATAGCTGAATGCGGCCGGAACCACATGTTTACGGAACGCCGCGTTTACTTCGTCCACGGTGAGCTTGTCGATTTTGGCTTCCAGCGCCGCGTCGAATTGAATTGTGCGGCCGAAGCGCTCGCGATTCAACAGCAAACCGGCCAGCGACCCGTCTTCGGACCGCTGCAGGGTCAGCTCATCCTTCCACGCCTTTTTCTCCGCCGCCACTTCGGCCTCCGTGAAGCCGTCCTTCAGCGCGCGGGCCATCTCCTCGCGGAAGTCGGCTTCTACCTTGGGGGCGTTCTTGGGAGCGCAAATGGCCGAGACCGAAACCGTGGCTCCGTCGTCCTTGCCGGTCACGCCGATCGAGGAATGGATGTAATAGCTGAGTCCCTCCACATCGCGAATGCGGCGCACCAGGCGGGAAGAAAAGCTGCCGCCAAAAACCCGGTTGGCCATCATCACCGCGGCGTAATCGGGATCGTCCATGGCCAGCGGCGTGTTCATGCCGGCGCTGAACATCGAGTTCTCCTTGTCGGGCGTTTCGATTTTGCGATCGATCGCATCCACCTTCTTGTAGGATTCCGGTACGCGCTCGAAGTGGCTGGCACTCTTCCAATCGCCGAACAGCTCGTTGGCTAGCTTGCTGGTAGCCGCCTCGTCGAACTGGCCCACGATAACCAGTTCGGCGTTGCCGCCGCCGTAGAATTCCGCGTAGAACTTCTTGGCATCGTCCAGCGTGACCTTCTTCAGATCTTCAATCTGCTCGTCGAAGTTGCTCACGTAACGCGTGTCACCGCGCTGGTAGGGCTTCAAATGGCGCTGCAACTCCAGGGGCCCGAGCGACTGGGGCTCGGTCTTGGCCGCTTCGATGCCGGCCAGCCGGATCTGCCGCGCCGGCTCGAATTCACTTTCGGGGAAGGAAGGCTCGCGCAGAACTTCGGCCGCCAGACGCAAAGCGCCGGGCAGGTTGGCCGCTATCGTCTCGATACTGGCGTAGGCGCCGGTCGCGCCGCCGCCCACGCTCAGTTGCGCCTTCAGGCGGTCCATCTCATCCTGGATCTGCTGGCGCGACTTGGTTTTGGTGCCGCGCATCAACAGGCCGCCCGCTATTTCCGCGGCGGTTTCCTTGCCCGTAAGCGACTTTTCGTCGCCGAAACGCATGCCCAGTTGCACGTGCACCGTTCCGCCGCGGGTCTGCTTGGGCAGCAGCAGCAGGGTCATTCCGTTCGGCAGCTTGATTTTTTTCGTCCGGGCCTCAATGTTGGCCGGCGCCGGATCGAATACTTCACCCTGGGAGATCTGTTCGCCCCCCTTATAATCCTTGAACACCACGGCCAGGTCGGGCGCCGCGGGGATCTCGGCCCGATCCGGCGTCTTGTCGGGAATGAACTCGCCATACGTGCGGTTGGATTGTTTGAGATATGCCTTGGCCACGCGCAGCACGTCTTCGGGCGTGACGCTCTTGATTTGGTCGCGTTCCAGGAACAGCAGGCGCCAATCGCCTTCCGAAATCACTTCGCTCAGCGCCAGCGCGATCTGCTGCGTGTCCGCCATGGCGAGATCGATCTCTTTCAATATCTTCGTTTTTGAGCGCTCCACCTCCTCTTTGGTGGGAGCGTCGCCGCCCAGGCCCTCGACGTTCTTCAGAAGAATAGCGCGCGCGTCGTCCAGGGATTGCTCCTGGCGCAACATGGCGAACGCCAATAGGATGCCCGGGTCGTGTAGCTCGAGAGGCACCACGCCAATGCCGGCGGCCTTCTTGCTATCGACCAGAGCCTTGTACAGGCGGCCCGACGGCGTGTCGCCCAACAGGTCGGTGAGCACTTCCAGCGCCGCCCAATCCGGATGACTGCCCGCCGGAACGTGATACATCACCGCAACGGCCTGCTGGCTTCCCACGCGGCGCAACGTCACGGAACGCTCGCCATCCTGCGTGGGCTCGACCGTGTAGGTCGCTTCCAGCGTGCGCGTCGGCTTCGGATTACGGCCGACCGTGTCCGCCACCCACTGCAGGATCGTGGTCTGGTCGAACTTGCCGGCGATGGTCAGCACCGCGTCGTCCGGCTGGTAATATTTGTGATAGAAAGCCGCTAGCCGCTCGATCGGCACGTGTTCGATGTCGGAGCGGTTGCCGATGGGAAGGTGCCCGTAGGCGTGCCACAGGTACGCGGTTTCGAGCAGCCGCTGGAACATCATGTTCACGGGGTTGTTCTCGCCCGCCTCGAACTCATTCCGCACCACCGTCATTTCCTTGTCGAGAATCTCCTTTTCGACGCGCGTGTTCACCATGCGGTCGGCTTCCAGTTCCAGCGCCCAGCGGAGATTCTCATCGGTGGCATTCACCGTTTCGAAGTAGTTGGTGCGATCCCACGCCGTCGTGCCGTTCATCTGCGCGCCGTGGTCGGTCAGTTCCTTCTTGATATTGGTGCGCGTCTTGGTTTCGCGGAACATCAGGTGCTCCAGCAGGTGCGCCATGCCAGTTTCGCCGTAACCCTCCTGCCGCGAGCCCACCAGGTACGTGATGTTCACCGTCACCTTTGGCTTGGAAGTGTCTGGAAACAAAAGTACATGCAGGCCGTTCGGATAGGCGTACTCGGTAATACCTTCGACCGACGTGACTTTCTGGACGCCCGTCGGCAGAGTCTGGCAATAGGTAGCCCCGCCCAGCAGAAGGGCGGCGGCGATGATCGTGAACCGCGGAATATGTCGCATTAGTGCCTCGTTTTTGGTGGCGCAGGTTTCAACCTGCCAACGCCCGCTTGCGGGCGAGTTTTCGCTGATTTCAACAAGCTCCCAGGCCGGATTATAGCAATTGGTAGGGCATGCTTTAGCTTGCCCTGTTGTTTTCCGGAGCTAGCTTCCCTTCACGCTTCGATGCCGACGATGGCGATATCGGCTTCGTTGGCGGCTTCGATCATTTCCGCACGGTCGAGCAGCAGAGTGCGGCCAGCCTCGACGGCGAGCACCGTGGCGCCCGATTCCCGCATCACCGGAATCGTCGCGCGCCCCACCACCGGCACGTCGAACAGCAGGTGCTCGCGGCGGCGCGCTACCTTGACCAGCGCCAGGCGCCGGCCGTTGACCAGTCCGGCGGCGCGTCGCAGCATGGCATCGGTGCCTTCCATGGCTTCGAGAGCCACGCAGGCGCGCTCGGAAATCGCCACCGCCTGTCCGACATCGAAACCCGCCAGCGCGTTGGCCACGCGGCAGCCGTATTCCACGTCCGCCATTTCCTCTTTGCTCGGTTTGCGCCGCGTCAGCACGCCAGCGCCGGCCAACAGCGGCTTGAGCAGCCAGGTGGAATCGCGCAGGTGAATGCCTTCGCCTTCGAGCACCTTCACCACGCCGCCAATCAGTCCGTCGGTATTGCGCGAGGGCAGGGAAGCCAGCAGCTTCACCAGCCGCCAGTCGGGCACGATCGACGAAAAGATTTTGGCGTGCTTCACCTGCCCGCACATCACCACTTCCGTGATGTCTTCGCTTTTGAGAATTTCGATCAGCTTGCTCAACTGCCCGAGCGAAATCCAGTGACACCGCGGGGCCATGCTGGCGACTTCGGGCGATGCCTCCTCTTCAATCGCGATCACCGTGACATCCAGGCCCAGCCGCGCCGCGCTCTCCAGCGCCAGCAGCGGAAACCGCCCGTTCCCGGCTATTAGTCCGTATCGCATCTATTTAATGATGCCGCGCTCGGAAGCGCGGATGAAAGCGATCAGTTCCTCAATTTCACTTAACGCCGGAACTTCGGCGCGGATGCGGTCGATAGCTTGCGAGGTATTGAGACCGGCGCGCGTCAGCAGGCGGAACGCGGTTTGCAGGGCCTCGACCGTGGCCTTGTCGAAACCGCGCCGCTCCAGGCCGATCGAGTTAGCGCCGAACACCGCCGATTCCGGCTTGTGGCTGGTCAGCGAATATGGCATCACGTCCTGCTTGATTACGCTGTACGGCCCTATGAACGCGTGCCTGCCGATGCGGCAGAACTGGTGGATGCCGCTGAACGGGCTCACGTCCACCCAATCTTCGATGATGACGTGGCCGGCCACGCCCACACTATTGCCGAGTATCACGTGATCGCCGATGCGTACGTCGTGCGCCACGTGCGCCTGCACCATGATCAGGTTATCGCTGCCGATGGAAGTGACGAGGCCGCCGCCCTGTGTGCCGCGATGGATGGTGACGAACTCGCGTATGCGGTTCCGGTGGCCGATGCGCGTTTCGGCGCGCTCGCCTTTGTACTTCAGATCCTGCGAAGCCACGCCCACCGTGCTGTAAGGAAAAAAGACGTTGTCCTCGCCGATCCAGGTGGGGCCTTCCAGATAGAGGTTGGCCATCAGCCGCGTGCGGGCGCCGATTTCCACTTCCGGCCCGACCACGCAGTACGGGCCGATTTCGGCGCTTTCCGCCACGCGCGCCCGCGCGTCGACGATCGCGGTCGGATGAATCGGCATCGGCTACGCCTGGGCGGGGCCGCTCTCGTCCTTGTCCGCCAGCTTGCACATCACTTCCACCTCGGCCACCACCGCGCCATCCACCGTGGCCACGCCCGCCATCTTGGCGACGGTGGCCTTGCGCTTCAGCACCTTCATCTCCATACGCAGAACGTCGCCCGGCACCACCGGCTTGCGGAAGCGCGCGTTCTCCACCGCGACCAGCAGCACCAGCTTGCGATGCCGGTCGGGGATGGACTTCAGCACCAGCACGCCGGCGGTCTGCGCCATGGCCTCGATAATCAGCACGCCCGGCATGACGGGGAAGTCCGGAAAGTGGCCGGTGAAAAACGGTTCGTTGTGGGTGACGTTCTTGATGCCCACTATGCGCTCGGCTTCGAGCTCAATAATGCGGTCCACCAGCAGGAACGGGTACCGGTGCGGGAGAATGTCCCGGATTTCACTGATGTTCAAAATGGCCATGGAGTGAGTATTATAACAGCCGTGGATCCGATTCTCAGGCAAGTGAAGAGTTATCAGGCGCCAATGTTGGACCTGATCGGGCATTTCGTCGAATGCGAATCGCCCAGCGACGATCGCGCGGCGGTGGACCGGTTCGTCGATTTGGTTTGCGATACGCTGGCGCCCGTTGCGCGCCTGAAGACCGTTTCCGGCGGTCGCTTCGGCCGTCACCTGCTCGCCGAAATGAAGCTGCCGGGGCGCGCGAAAAGCGGGCAGATCCTCGCGCTCGGCCACTCGGACACGGTCTGGCCGGTGGGCACGCTGCGCGGCATGCCGTTCCGCAATCACCGCGGCCGGGTGTATGGACCGGGCGTGCTGGATATGAAGGCGGGGATCGCGTTCTTCATCTTCGCCGCGCGCGCGCTGCGCGAGCTGGATTTGCCGGTGCCCTCGCATGTGCTGCTGCAACTCAATTCCGATGAGGAGGTCGGCAGCGTAAGTTCGCGCGCGCTCACGGAAGAAAACGCGCGGCGCAGCCATGCGGTGCTGGTGCTCGAACCGGGTACCGGTCTGGAGGGCAAGCTCAAAACCGCGCGCAAAGGGGTAGGCGCTTTTACTGTGACGGTCCGCGGCAAGGCCTCACACGCGGGCGTGGATTTCCAGGCCGGCGCCAGCGCGGTGCTGGAGCTGGCGCGGCAGATCAACACCATCGCCGGGTTCACCAAGCTCGATCGCGGCATCACCGTGAACGCGGGCGTGATCGCCGGCGGCACGCGCTCCAACGTGGTGGCAGCTGAAGCGCGCGCCGAGGTGGATATCCGCGTGGCCCGCTTGCGCGACGCCGCGCCGCTCGACCGAAAATTCCGCGCGCTGAAGCCGTTCGACCCGCGCTGCACCATCGCCGTCAGCGGTGGATTGAACCGCCCGCCACTCGAACGTAGCCCCGCCGTGCAGCGGCTGTTTCACAACGCGCGCAAGCTGGCGCTCGAGTTGGGAATCGAATTAGAGGAATCCTCGACCGGCGGCGGCTCGGACGGCAACTTCACCGCGGCCCTGGGCATCCCCACGCTCGACGGTCTGGGTGCGGTGGGCGAAGGCGCCCACGCCGCGCACGAAAGCATCCTCATCAACCGGATCGCCGATCGCACCGCGCTGCTAGCCAAGCTGCTGCTGGCATAGCGCCCTGCGTGGCGCACGCACTCGTGCGTGCCGCGTCGAGACTCTTCTCGACGCTTGGCCCCGCCGGGCTCTTACTCCCCCACCACCGCAACCGTCTTATCTAACTTCACGTCCGCCGACGAGCTACCCACCATCAGACTCACCTGGTCGGCTTCCAAGTCCCAGCGCTGTCTGGCCATGTCCCAGTAAACCAGCGTCTCCGCTTTCAGCGGCAACACGACCGTCCGTGTTTGGCCCGGCGCCAGCGATACTCGGCGGAAGCCCTTCAGCTCTTTGATTGGCCGCTCCACGCTCGAGTTGAGGTGCTTCACATAAAGTTGCACCACTTCATCGCCCTGCCACTTACCCGTGTTAGTCACATCCACGCTGACTGTAATCTCGCCTCCGGCGCGCAGTGTCGCGGCGCTGGTCTTCAAGTTAGAATACCGAAACGTCGAGTAACTCAAGCCATAGCCGAAAGGATAGAGCGGGTTACCCTGGAAATACATGTAGGTTCTGCCGTGGCGGATGTCATAGTCCATCTTGGCAGGAACCTGATCGAGCGAGCGCGGAAACGTCTGCACGAGCCGGCCGCCCGGGTTGTAGTCGCCGAACAGAACCTCGGCGATGGCGGAGCCCTCCTCCTGCGCATTATGCGTGATGTGCAGAATGGCGGGCACGTTCTGCTCGGTCCAGTTGATGGCGATGGGAAAACTGGAAACCAGCACCACCACGGTTTTGGGATTGGCCGCGTACACCTGCTTTACCAGCGCTTCCTGCTCCAGGTCGATCCACTTGCGGTCCATGGCTTCCTTGCCATCGCTCGGCGTCGGGCATTTGGCCCACCCCGCGCCGCAGGTGGGATGATTGCCGACGAACACAATCGCCACGTCCGATTGTTTGGCCGCATTCACCGCGGCATCGTCGTCATTGTTGGCTGCGTAATTCACCTTCACTGCGCCAGCTATTGCCTTGATGCCATCGAGCGGCGTAATCGTGTACGGCGGCGTGCCGCTGTACCAATCCAGCGCCACGCTGTCCGCGTGTGGGCCAATCACCGCGACAGACTTCACCGTGTTTCGGTCAAGCGGCAGCAAACCGCCCGCATTCTTGAGCAGAACCACCGATTCGAGCGCCACCTGTTTCGCCACCGCTTTGTGATCGCCCAGTTTCCAAGCGTCCTCATCGCCTTTGATCTTCGTGTAAGCAACCCGCTCGGGAGGGTCCAGCATCCCGAGCTTGATCATCACGCGAAACTCATTCTCAATCACCGCGTCGATATCGCGTTCACTTAGCAGATTCTGTTTCAGCGCATCGTGTACCGCGTTGCCGAAGATGCGGTCGAGAAACTGGTTGATGCCCGCCTGGACGGCGCCCGCCGCGGCGTGCGGGAGATCGGCGTAATACTTATGGCGATTGACCATGTTCGCCAGCGAGCCGGCATCTGTGCAGATGATGCCATCCTGCCCCCATTCCTTGACGGTGATGTCTTTCAGAATGGGATTCGCAGTCATCGGGATTCCGTTCATGGCGTTGTAAGCGGCCATGTACGCGCGCGATCCGCCTTCCATCACGCCCATGCGGAAGGGTACCGAATAATATTCGCGCAGCAGCCGCTCATCGAAATTGGAGGAAGACCCGTCGCGCCCATCCTCGTTGCTGTTGGCCAGAAAATGCTTCAACAGCGACGCCGTCAGCCAGTACTTCGGGTCATCGCCTTGCAGACCCTTGACCATCGCCACCACCATGGTCCCGTTGAAGAAGGCGTCCTCGCCGAAACATTCTTCGGTGCGCCCCCAGCGCGGGTCTCGTCCCAGGTCGGCATTCGGCGCGCGCACCACCAGCCCGCCGCGGTGCCCGGTCTTTTCGCTTTGGAAAATGTAGCGTGTCTCGTAGCCTTCCACGCCGCCGGCCTTGCGAACCAGCTCCGGGTCCCACGTCTCGCCCATGCCGATCGCCTGCGCGAACTGCGTGGTCGGGATCGGCGTCGGCCGTCCCCATCCGCCGGGTCCGCCCAGCGCCAGGCCGTGCAAGCCCTCCACGTGGCGCGTGCCGTGTATGCCGAGGCGCGGCACACTGGGATCGGTGCCCAGGCAGAAGATCTTTTCGTCCACTGTCATCAGCGAGACGATGTTGCGCACCCGCTGCTCAATCGACAGATCCGGGTTTTGAAATGGATATTGATACTGCGCGGACGCGGTTCTCCCGCCCCACGCCGCCAACAGGCACAGCCCCGCAACCAGGCGCATCGTGTTTTTCATGATGATGGCTCCTCGCGATTCCTTCATCAAGATGGTAACCCCGCGCGAACAACCTGTCAGCAAAGTGGGGCAGGCGCTCCGGTTGTCGGGTCCGATGCGGATTTCGCCTGCCAACTTCTTCCTTCGCTTCCCACCCGCGTTCGAAACTGCCGGGCGATATAATCCAGGAATGCCCACTCATCGGACCTGCGCCATGCTGCGTTTTGCCACTCGTTCGCTCATTACCCTCACCGCCCTCTTGCTGTTCGCCGGCCCGGCCGGCGCGCAATGGATTCCGCAAAACCCGGTGACGAGTTTTGCGAAACAGGCCGATGGAGTCGTCTTCACGATGCAGACTGGAGCCCTGCGCGTCGCCGTCTCGACCGACTCTATCTTTCACATCACCTATGCGCCCACCGCCGCTTTCCCGAGCCGCCCCGACGATGTAATTGTGAAGACCTCCTGGCCGGCTGTGCCGTTCACCGTAACCGAAACACCGCGCGCCGTTTTGATTTCAACCGCTCGCATGCGCGTGGCCGTGGACCGCGCCGACGGCACGCTGGCTTACGCCGATGCCTCCGGCCAACCGCTGGTGCAGCAAGGCCCCAACACGCTCACCCCGGTGACCGTGAATGGCGAAAAGACCTATCACGCGGAAGCGTTCATCGGCCTGTGGGGATCCACAGAAGCGTTCTATGGCCTCGGACAGCACCAGGCCGGCGTGTGGAACTATCACGGCGAATCGGTCGACATCGCACAGGACAACACCAATATCTCCGTCCCCATGCTGCTTTCGAGCAAAGGCTATGGCATTTTCTGGAATAACTCCTCGCGTAGCCGCTTCAACAACCGCTTCGTACACGCGTTGTACATTACATCGGAAGTCGCCGACTCGATCGACTATTACTTCTTCTACGGGCCGGATTTCGATAAGATCGTCGCCGGTTATCGCGAACTGACCGGCCAGGCGCCGCTGTTCGGCCGCTGGGCTTACGGCTTCTGGCAATGTAAGAACAAGTACAAGACCCAGCAGGAGCTGCTTGGTGTGGCCCATAAATACCGCGACCTGCACATTCCCGCCGATAACATCGTGCAGGACTGGTTCTGGTGGACCACCATGGGATCATTCAAGTTCAGTGACAAGTACCCCGACCCGAAGGGAATGATGGACGACTTACACTACATTCATTTCCATCTGATGATCTCCGTGTGGCCTTATTTCTATCCCGGCTCCGACGTTTATACGGATATGGACCGCAAAGGCTTCTTCATTGACCGCACCAAGGTGAAGGCGTTTCATCCACAGGGAACGGCGCTCTACGATGCCACCAACCCGGAAGCCCGCAAATACTATTGGAATTTGATCGATAACTCTCTCTTCAAGATCGGCGCTGACGCCTGGTGGATGGATACCACCGAGCCTGAAACCGAGGCACGCGAAGACAGCGTGATGGTGACCAATCGCGTCGCCGCCGGCAACGGCGCGCGCTACGCAAACGTCTTCCCGTTGCTCACCACCAAGGCTGTGTACGAGGGCCAGCGCGCCGCCTCCGACCAGAAGCGCGTTTTCATTCTCTCCCGCTCAGCGTTTGCCGGCTCGCAGCGCAATGCGGTCACGGCTTGGTCGGGCGACGTCAATTCGGATTGGGAGACGCTGCGCCGGCAAGTCCCCGCCGGCCTGAATTACTCTCTCTCCGGACTGCCTTACTGGACCACCGATATTGGCGGCTTCACTTCCGGAAATCCCAACGATCCGGCTTACCGCGAGCTCTTCATCCGCTGGTTCCAGTTCGGCACTTTCTGCCCCATCTTCCGCGTCCACGGCACCCGTTCGAACGATCAGAACGAGCTGTGGTCGTACGGTCCGGATGCGCAGAAGATTCTCACCGCCTACGACACTTTACGCTATGAGTTGATGCCGTACATTTACTCGGTGGCTTGGAAGACCACCAGCGATGCGTACACGCCGATGCGGCCGCTGGTGATGGATTTCCGCACCGATCAGCGCGCCGAGAACATCGGCGACCAGTTCCTGTTCGGCCCATCGATCCTGGTGAGCCCGGTCACCGAGCCGGCCGCCACCACACGCCACCTCTATTTGCCGAAGGCGCAGTGGTACGACTTCTGGACCGGCAAGCTCATGGAGGGTGGCAAAACCGTCGACGCGCCGGTGACGCTCGACCGCATTCCTCTCTACGTGCGCGCCGGTTCCATCATTCCGATGGGCCCCGACATGGAGTACGCCGCCGAGAAACCGGCCGACCCGATCGAGTTGCGCATTTACCGCGGCGCCGACGCCCGCTTCACCTTATACGAAGACGAGAACGACACTTATAACTACGAGAAAGGCGCCTACGCAACAATTCAATTCGAATGGAACGAGGCCGCCCAAACCCTCACCATCGGCGCCCGCCATGGCACTTATCCAGGAATGCCCACCAGCCGCCAGTTCAAAGTAGTCTTCGTAGCCGAGTCCCATGGCGCCGGCATCGGGGCAACCGCGAAGGCGAACCGGGAAGTGAGCTATGAAGGGAAGACGGTGACTGTGAAGCCGTGAGCTACACATCGAACATCAGCATCAAGCTGACGGACGAACGCTAGGTCCTCGAACGGAGCCGCGACCAAAGGGAGCGGTCAGATCGAAGCCTCAAACACCGCCATTCGATCGGCAGAACCCCGTCGCACTCGGACGGCGGCCGCAACAGCGAAGTGTAGTCAGATGAATCAGCGGCGAGTGAGTTGAATAGCAGGTGCTCCTTTCGACTTGACCGCTCACACGAAAGTCATCACAAGACTTTCATCCCTTTGGGTGGCCCGCAGGGCCATGGCGACTCCCTATGGTCGCGGCTCCGATGCGCTCTCAGAGCCGCGACCATAGGGACCGTTGCCGGAGTTTTGGACTGATTATTTCACGACGGGCTGTGTGATGACTTACCCGCCGTACGGCATCACGGGCACTTTACCTAACTCGCGGGAGTAGACGGTCAGGGCGCCGCGATGATGCGCGGTGTGCTCGACCATCGCCCATACGATGTCGGTGATAGGTTGGCCGCCCATCACCGGGCCGGCTGGTAGCGGTTTCGCCAGATCCTCCGGGCTGCGCGAGCGGAGAAACTGGATGGCATTGGCGTAGGCCGTATCGAGCGCCTTGCGGGCGGCGGCGAGCGAAGTCACACGCTCGAGCGCCGCGGCGTGGCTGGCGAAATCGAGGTCGAAGCCTTCGGGCCGGGAAGCGCCCTGGATGAACCAATCGAGAGTCTGTGCCGCGTGGGCCACCTGCTGCGCGACGGTCATCATGCCCTCTTTTGGACGGAACCCCGAGTCAGCCTCATCGAGGACCCGGGTTGAGCGGTCGAAGAAATCCTTGCTGGCGAGCAATTGGTTGGCAAAGTCATAGTGTTGCGGTTTTGGGCTCATGGGCCACACTATATCAGAAGGCGAACAAAGAGGGAAGACAGAATCGCATCACAATTCAAGCTATTTTTGAGTTCTCTGTGGCTGGCGAAGCGATCGCCGGCACGGTTTTGCATTGAGGAAGGAATCGCACGATGAATCGGCGGAGTTTTCTATATAGCAACGCGGCGCTGGCAGCGGTCCGGCCGAGCCCGGCCGCCACGGCCAAAGACGAGCTCATGGACAAAGTCGCGCAAGCCGCGCTAGCCATGCAGCGCCATTCCTGGGAGCAGGGAATTCTGGCCCAGGCATTCCTGGATATGGGCGACCGGGAGCGCGTCATCCTGATGGCGAAGGGCGCCATTGTCGAGAAGGCCGCCGACGGGCGGCTGGCGGCCATCGGCGGTGGGGCGACCGACTCGGCCATGGGCGGAACGGCATATTGGCGCGCAGGGGAGTTGACCGGCGATCCGGAAATGCAGGAGGCCGCGCGCGGCCTGCTCGAGTTCGTCCTCAAGAGAACGCCGCGGGCCGCGGATGGAACCTGCTACCACGTCTTCAACTCTCCCGAGATGTGGTCCGACAGTTTCTACACCACGCCTCCATTCCTGGCGGCGACTGCTCACTATGACGAAGCCATGCGGCAAATCGAGGGTCTGCGGAAGCGTCTCTGGATCGCGGAGAACAAGCTGCTATCGCACATCTGGGATGATGGCCGCCACGAGTTTCGCGACCAGGCATTCTGGGGAGTCGGCAACGGTTGGGCGGCGGCGGGGCTCACGCGCGTGATGGCTGCAATGCCGGCGGAGCGGCGGGCGGAGCGGGAGCGGCTGTCCGCGTTTCTCAAGGAATTGCTGGATGGATGCCTGGCGCACCAACGGCCGGACGGACTGTTCCACAATGTGCTGGACCGGCCGACCACCTTTGTCGAAACCAACCTGGCGCAGATGCTGGCGTTCAGTATCTATACCGGCGTGCCTGGCGGCTGGTTGCCGGCCAGCTACGTTTCAGCCGCCGACCGCATGCGCGCCGCCGCGCGCGCCAAGGTAGACCAATACGGTTTCGTGCAGGGCGTCTGCGGTGCCCCAACTTTCGACCAGGCGGGAGTAGCGGCGGAAGGCCAGGCGTTCTTTCTGATGATGGAAGCGGCGGCGGCGAACTTCAATCGGGTGCGCGGCCGGTAACATGCGGACTGGATCGGCAGGAACGAACCGGGTTTCGGAAATTCGGCTCAGTATTTCTAAAGACTCGGTTTAGTGAAACTGTGGTACCGGTCTGGGCCGGGCGTCGCTATACTCTTTTTTCGCGTATTGGGAGAAAAGTCTATGCCGACCGAAAACAGATTGCGCCGGGAGTTTCTGAAGTGTGCCGGAACGGGATTCGCCGGCACCGCGCTCGCCGTGCGGGCGGGCCAAGGCACCGCCAAGGCAGCCGAGCCCGAGCCGAAGACCGGGACCTTCAACGTGCGGACATTTGGGGCGGCGGGCGATGGGAAGTCGCTCGACACCGAGGCGGTCAACAAGGCCATCGGTGCCGCTGCTGCGGCGGGCGGTGGAACCGTGTCGTTCCCTGCCGGCACCTACTTGTGCCGCTCGATTCATCTCGCCAGCAACGTCGACCTCTATCTCGATCAGGGTTCCTCCGTTGTGGCGGCCGACCCCGCGGCGCCCGGAGAGAGCGGCGGTTACGACGCGGCGGAGCCGAACGACTGGAGCGCATATCAGGACTACGGCCACAGCCACTGGCATAACAGCCTGTTCTGGGGCGAAGGAGTCAGTAACATCGCGATTCTCGGTCCGGGGCTCATCTGGGGAAAGGGTCTCAGTAAGGGATACGGGCCGGGACCGGTTGCGGAACATCCCGGAGTGGGCAACAAGGCGATCAGTCTGAAGAACTGCCACAACGTGCTGCTGCGCGACTTCGCCATCCTACACGGCGGGCACTTCGGCATACTGGCCACCGGAGTCGACAACCTCACCATCGACAACCTGCGCATAGACACCAACCGCGACGGCATGGATGTCGATTGCTGCCGCAACGTGCGCATCTCCAATTGCTATGTCAACTCTCCCTGGGATGACGGTATCTGCCTGAAGAGTTGCTACGGACTTGGCTCGGCCAAACCCACCGAGTTTGTCACCATCACTAACTGCTATGTTAGCGGCTGCTTTGAAGAGGGCACGCTGCTCGATGGCACTTACAAGCGATTTGGCCCGGACGTGCGCGTTCCCCATACCGGGCGAATCAAGTTCGGCACCGAATCGAATGGCGGCTTCCGTAACATCACCGTCTCGAACTGCGTTTTCGAGGGGTGTCAGGGACTCGCCTTGGAATCCGTGGATGGCGCGCTGCTGGAAGACGTAACCATCACGAACATCTCGATGCGCGATATCATGAGCGCGCCTATCTTCCTGCGCCTGGGCAGCCGCATGCGCGGGCCGGCGGGCGCTGCCGTGGGCACCATCAAGCGAGTCATCATCAGCAACCTGGTCTGTTCCAATTCCGTCTCCCGGCTCGGCTCCATCATCAGCGGGATTCCGGGTCATGCCATCGAGGACGTCACGATCAGCCACGTGCAGGTGTGGCACCAGGGCGGCGGCACGAAAGAACAGGCGGCGATCCAGCCGCCCGAAAAAGAGACAGGCTATCCCGAACCGGATATGTTCGGCACCATGCCGTCGCACGGTTTCTACGTCCGTCATGCCACGGGCATCCGGTTCGACGACGTCGAGATCGTAGCCGCGAAGGCGGACCTGCGTCCGGCGTTTGTGCTCGATGACGTGCGCGACGTTGACTTCTTCCGCATCCGCACGCCGCACGAGGCGGATACGCCCGTCTTTGCCTTGCACAATGTCGAGGATCTCGCGATCCATATGTGCCGGTCCGTGCCGGATACCCAACTGCCGAAGGTGGAAGAGACTGTTCTGTAAACGGTGTTGTCGCACGATATCGGAAGCTGTTTCACAAGTCGCCAAGGGTCGCCTTTGGCGCACTCGCGGATGCCAGCCAGATCTCCTCATCCGGTGAGATTGTCAGTTCATTGGAGCGAGATTCGGTTTTACCACGATACGCTCGCTGACGTTCCGGCTTCGAACGGAGCCACGCCCGTCGGAACTTGTGAAGGAATCGGTTGGCAGGCGGCAGCGCCTGCCTCAACCAGCAAACGCAGAAAGCACACCATCACACGGTTTCCCGCCACGGCTTCAGGTCATGGTTTTGCAAAAGCATCCGAATGGTCTCTCGGCCCGCGCGTGGAACCAGCTTGCGCCTGACAGCCTCCTCAGCCGCCAGTCGAACCGTCCAACGCGGCCGCCCTTCCGGTGGTCTGCCGCGAACCATGGCGAGCACGCCCTGCCGCTGTGACTCGTCCAGTAGCGGCTTGGCGCCATGCCGCTCGCGGTCATAGAGCGCACAGTCCAGGCCACCGCTGTCGTAGCGGTGAGCAATCTGGCGAACGGCTTTCGCCGTGAGGGGAAGCGCCCGCGCTACTTGGGGCGCAGCGCATCCCTGGGCGAGTTGCCGGAGCGCCAGGGCGCGTATGACAACGCGAACCTGCACAACGCCGGATCGCAGGATCTCCTCGATACGAACGAGATCTCCCGGCTTGATTTTGATGGGTATCGGGCGGCGCGCCATGCCCAATAATGCGCCAAACCATTCTCCAATGCAATTGTTCGATAGTACCTATGCGGACAGTCAAAGACCGCGCCCGCTAAACCTGCTGTCGCCGTCGTTGCACGTCCAATTTCACTTCTCTAACGACCACCCTGGAACGGGTCGCGCGGACTAAATCGAGTGGGTTGCGGCCGGCGTCGGGTCCGACTCCGGTGCGGATGCCGTCTGCGGAGGCGGGCCGCTCGGCGCTGCAATCGGCGGGGAGGCGCCGGCTTGCCAGGGGCGCTTTAGCCCAACGCCCGCTTGCGGGCGCATTTTCTTACGGCTTCTGACGATCACGACTCAGAACAGAAGCGCGCGCGTCAGACTGTCACAAACGGTTGGCAGGCGAAACCCGGAACGGACCTGAAAACCGGGGCGCCTGCTCAACTTTACCGTTCGCGAATCCAATCCAGGATCGCGGCGTCCAGCCAGAATCGGTACTCGCCGCGCGCCAGGAAGCCAAGGTGTCCACCGTGTTCGGTCAGAACGGTCTGGATGCATGGATTGCCGCGCACGGCCGGATGATCGAGGATCCGCCACGGCACAAACGTGTCGTCCTTGGCCTGAATCAGCAACGTGGGCACGCGAATCCGGTCCACATACCCGATCGCCGATTGGGTGCGGTAGTAATTATCCGCCGTGCCCAGGCCAAACGACGGCGCGGTGATGCGGTCGTCGATTGCGATCAATGAATCCAGACCGGCGAGATCGGCCGCCACATAGCGGCCCGTCGAGAGCAGGCGCCGGCGCATCTTGCGGACGAAGCGGCGCTCATAGAGGCGATTGTCGCGAGCGGCGATGCGCCGCGCGCAGGCCTCCAGATCGAGCGGCGCCGACACGCCGCAGACTCCGCGCATAAGTTCCGCGGCCGACTCGCCCAATTCGCCGGCCAGCTTCAGCGCCACGTTCCCGCCCAGCGAGAACCCCACGACGAAGGCCGGCGCGCGGCCTTCCTGCCGGAGAATGCGCAGCACCGCGGCCAGATCGACGGTCAATCCGGCGTGGTACAGCGTGGGCGAAAGGTGCGCGGTGCCGCCGCACGTGCGCATGTGGAACCGGTGCGAGGCGTAGCCGGCCCGCAGCGCGGCGGCGGCGAGACTTTCGATGTAGCCCGCCTCGCCCGAACCCTCCAGCCCATGCACCATCACGATTTCACCCACCGCCGCTTCCGGACGCTGCGATTCCACCAGTACACAAACGCCCGGTTCTGTTTCGATGATGCGCCGCACGACCGGTTGTGCCGCCCGCGGCCGCTGCCAAAAATGCGATGCGATGGTCTGCAGGTGCGGGTTGCGAAACAGCGGATGGAAGGGGATCATCCGCGGCGCACGCACTCGTGCGTGCAGCGTCGAGACTTCTCTCGACGCGTCCTGACCCTTGGGCAGCAGGCGTCGGCACGATTGCCGACGCGGCGCGCACGAGTGCGTGCGCCACGCTTGCCCTTCTTCAATTCTTCGCCACCACTGTGATCGCGGTGACGTAATACTTCACGTCTTCCACCACCACCGTGGCTTTGATGTGGTCGCCCACTTTAAGTTTGGCGAATTCGGCATCCGGCTTGACGGGATAATCCATTGTCATCGCCTCCATCCAGTCGCCAATTTTGCCGGCGTCGATGGTGGCCGTTTTCGACGCAGCGTCCAGCGCCTTCACGTCGCCCTCCATCGGGTAACGCTTTACCTGTGCCGTCGAAGCGCAGGCGGCCAGCGTCAGCGCCACCGCAACCAGCAGGATTCGCCACGTCACGGTTTCCAATCCTCGCAGACCGCCGGCGTCAGAATTGGCATGCGATCAATCGAATCCGCCGGCGGCGTCGGCACGGACATCCGATCCATGACACCCTTTGGAATCGGCACGCGCAGCAGCGGAATCGAACACACTCCGGAAGACGCGGCGACTGTGACGCTGGCACCTGGCAGCACGAGCCTTGGCGATACGAACCCGCGTTTCCATTCGCTTTGTGGCGCAGGGGCGGCGGGCTGGAGCCAATCGAGCCGCTGCGGCAATTTCTGGAAAGCGTCCCGATCCGCCGGCCGGGGCGGGGAAGTCTGCGCCAGCAAAGCGCACGGCAGTAGAGCCAGAATCCAAATGCGCATGAAGGACTCCTAGCTGCAAGTATCGCGCGCGCGCGCCGGACGCCGCAACGGGTGCTGCGCCTTATCGCCTCAGGTAGGCGTCGTTCTTGTCGATCCAGTCCTGGCGGATCGGGCTGAAGACATCCAGATCCAGCGTGTCTTCGAGCGCCTCCGCGCTATGCGGCACGTTGGAAGGAATCAGCAGCACCTGCCCCTTGCCCACCGTCACCTCTTTGCCTTCCAGGCGAAAGAGCAGTGCGCCCTCCAGGATGTAGCTAATCTGCTCGCTTTCATGTTGGTGGGTCGGGACCAGCGCACCCTTTTTGAAAAAGAGCCGCGCCAGCATCGCCTTCTTGCCGCTGACGTACTGGCGCGAAGTCTTGTCGTTCATGGTCTCTTTTTCCATCTCATCCCAGTTGTAAAGTTCCATGGCTGTCGGCTCCTCGCGTTCACTTCTTTCCCTTGGCGGTTTTGTACGCCTCGCGGACCTCGCCGATCTGGCGGGCGTGCGACTCGGTGTGCGCGGAATAAGTCTCCAGCAACTGGCCGAGCGTGGTGCGTCCCCGTTCCGTGTGATTGCCGGCGCGGTCGTACGCGCTCTCCGGCAGGGCCTTCAGCAAGTCGTAGTTCTCGGCGCGCGTGCGGCGCAGCGTTTCGAGCGACTGCTTTGGCTTGCGGCGCGCGTAGTCCAAATGGCTGGCCCAGGCTTCCTGATTGACGCCGATCAGGGTCGGCGAATCCTCCGCAATCACTTGGCGAAAACGGTGCGCCAGCACGATTTCGGTGTCGGCGAGATGCGCGACGATTTGGCGGATGCTCCATTTGCCGGGCGCGGCGGCGAAGTCTTCTTCCTCACCGAAGACGCCGGTGAGCACCATGGCGAGCAGCTCCGGGCCGCGGCGATAGCGTTCGAGTAGTTCGGGTATGTGGGACATGGGGTTTCAGTAGTAATCCGCGCAGCTCAGATAGTAGCCGCACTTTTCGCAAAGCAGCTTGCACTTCCGTTCGGTGAGGCGCGTGGAGCAGACCGGGCAGTAGAGCATCGGCTCGTGTTCGTCGCCATGCGGCGGGATCGCGGAACTGTCTTGCGGTGTGCCTTCAGCGTCCATCGGCAAGCTCTCACCTTCCTGCACGGATGAAGCAATTATACAACTGCGGGGCGGGCGGTCTCGCATGTCCTTTTCCATTTACAATGGACCATGATGAAGCTGAGGGCGGCGGCGGTGACGCGCTCCGCGCAAGCATGGTAGGGCCGCTGTTCGAGGACCCCGCCGGCTTCGATCGGGCCGGGCTCGCCGGGCGGCTGCGAGCGCTGGCCGAAGAGAATGTTCTGATCGGCGGCAGTTCCTGGAAGTACGAGGGCTGGCTCGGGCAAGTTTACTCGCGCGAGCGCTATCTGGCGCGCGGCCGGTTTTCGCCCCGGCTGTTTCAGAGCGAGTGCCTGAGCGAGTACGCCGAAACCTTCCCCACCGTCTGCGGCGACTTCGCCTTCTACCAGTTCCCCACCGTGGAATTCTGGCGGAAGCTGTTTGGCCAGACGCCCTCGCATTTCCAGTTCGCCTTCAAAGTGCCGGAACAAATCACCTGCAAGGTGTTTCCGGCGCATCCGCGCTACGGCTCGCAGGGCGGCAAGGGAAACCCGGCGTTCCTGGATGCCGGCGCGCTCCAGGAGATGTTTCTGCGCCCGCTGCTGCCACACCGCGGGCAGACCGGGGTGCTGATCTTCGAGTTCGGCGCCTTCGGCCAGCGCAGTTTCGCCGCCGCCGACGAGTTCCTAGCCCGCCTGGACCCATTTCTGGCCGCGCTGCCGCCCGAGTTCCGTTACGCGGTCGAGATCCGCAACCCCGACTTCCTGACCGCCGATTATTTCTCCTGCCTGCGCAGCCGCCGCGTGGCGCACGTGTACAGCGCGTGGTCGCGTATGCCAGAACTGGGACGCCAGATGGCCATTCCCGGTTCCTCCACCGCCGATTTTCTGGTGTGCCGCGCCCTGCTGCGGCGCGGCCGTATGTACGAGAATGCGGTCGCTGCCTTCTCGCCCTACACCGAAGTGCGAGACCCCAACCCGGAAGCCCGCGAATCGATGCGCGTCCTGATTGGCCGCGCCCGCGAAGAAAAGAAGTTCCTCTTCCTGTTCGTCAACAACCGTCTGGAAGGAAACGCTCCGCTGACGATTCTCTCTCTGGTGGATCCGTAGCCCGACGTGCCGCACGCGCTCGTCGGTGCCGTGTCGAGACTCTTCTCGACACGTCTTCGCCTCGCCCTGCGTCGGCACGAATGCCGACGCGGCACCGACGAGTGCGTGCGCCACGTCGGGCAAGGTTGTTTCAGGCAGGCCCTAAAGATTTCCAGGGGCTCAGCCGATGAAGGTAAATGGCTGAGGTGTCGATGGAACTGCTGGTCGCCCGGCAACCGATCTTTGACGCGCAGATGCGCGTCTTTGGCTACGAGATGCTGTTTCGCTCGAGTAGCCTGAACGAATTCGACGGGACGGAAGGGAACACTGCCACGGCCCGGGTCATCAGCGCGGTCTTCGGATCTGCGGAGACGGATCAGTTGACAGGGCGCAAGAACACCTTCATCAATTTTCCGCGGAAGATGCTGCTGGAAGGCACGGCTTCCATCCTGCCGCCACAGCAGACCGTGGCGGAAATTCTGGAGAACGTAGGGGCCGACGAGGATCTGCTGGATGCCTGCCGCGCGCTGCGTGGCCGGGGCTACCGGCTGGCGCTCGATGACTTTACGGTTCCGGAAAAAGTGGAAGCCTTGACTTCCATCGCCGATTTCCTCAAAGTGGATTTCCGGGCTACCAGCGTGGCGCAACAGATGGATGCCGCCACGCGATTCAAAGGCAAGGTCCAACTGCTGGCGGAGAAGGTGGAAACTCAGGAGGAATTCCGCCGCGCGCGCGACCTGGGCTACGAGTACTTTCAGGGTTTCTTCTTCGCCCGCCCAGCGATGTCTTCCACCCGCCAGATCCCCGGGTTCAAGCTTCAGTTTTTGAGAATCCTCAACGAACTTCATCAGCCGGAACTGAATTTCCAGAAATTGGCGGACCTGCTCAAACGCGAGCCCGGACTTTCCTACAAGCTGCTGCGCTTCGTCAACTCGGCGTGGTTCGGTCTGCGCTCGCCGGTGGAGTCGCTCGAGCGCGCCCTGGTTTCGCTCGGCGAGGACGCCGCGCGCAAGTGGCTGTCGGTGCTCACCATGGCCAACTTGGCTTCGGACCAGCCCACTGAGCTGGCGATCGGCACGCTGGTGCGGGCGCGCTTCTTCGAGTCGCTCGCCAGACAGGCCGGGCTAGCGCAACTACGGGACGACTGCTTTCTGGTGGGCCTATTTTCCCACCTGGATGCCATGCTGTGCCGGCCGCTGGCCGAACTCGTGGAGGGCTTGAACCTGCACGGCCAGATTACCCGCACGCTTCTCGATCGCCCACATCGAAGTGACAAGATGCCGCCGGTTTGGAAGCTGGTGCTCGCCTACGAGCGTGGCGATTGGGACGCACTCGGCGCCATCGCACGCGGTCGCGACCTGAAGGCGCAAACCCTTACCGACTGCTACGCCGAAGCCGTGCAGTGGGCGGACGGCGCGGAGATAGCGTAGATCGGGGCAGACTACAATCACGCACTCCGGCGAGGGTGGCGTGAAGAGAAGTTCCCGTCACTTCGACCGCCCGGAGCAGCGCCCGGAATGGTTGGTAAGCGGAAGGTCCGCTCGCTGGGAGGCGAGTTAAGCAGTGTAACATCGCCACGGTTGATAACCTTGGTCAGTTACATATTGTAAGTATCAGTTTACGGCTGACGCCGCCCCGCCGAGAGCTTCCATTTGTTACTATGGAATTCCCCATGAACTTACAGTGGCTACAGATGCGCATTGGTGAAGAGCAGGAACGGCGGCAGCGCGAAGACAACATCCGGAACAGGCTGCCGAGTGCGCTCGAAGAATTGCACGAGAGCCTGACCGAGTGCTTGGACTCCTACAAAGAAGCATTCGGCCCGCGAGCGGCGACCATGCACTTCGTCTCCGGCCGCATTCGCATCGAGATACGCGACGAAGTGGAGACGCGGTGGGTGACGCGGGCGGAGATCGTCATCTCGAACGACCTTACCATCCCTGGTTTCCGGATCGAACGCGGGGGCGACCCGTACCTGCTCGAAGTGGGAGTGCTGGCCGGCGACAAGCTCTTCTACCGCGATGGCGACGAATATATCACGCTGGAGGAACTGACTCGCCGCATCCTCGACCGCGCCCTGTTCCCCAAGCTGACGGCGTGAGGCAGCGCGAGCTGAAAGCTGCTACACAGGCGCGCAGATAGCAATGCGGCCTGCTGCTGCCAGCGGAAGGCCGGCGACAAATACCGATCGCCGGCCCTCCGGCCACAGCACTTTCGACAGCTCCGATAAGCCGTGAAAATATCGGCTGGCAGGCGAAATCCGCAGCGGACCCGAAAACCGGGGTGCCCGCCCCACCGCCCTACCCGCCGATCACTTCCCGGCTGAGTATTTGTCCCACTGGGTGGCGATCGCGGCGTCATTCGCATCGCCCTCGTGGATGATTACCCGATAACGGAAGCGCACGGATTGGCCCGGCGCTATGGTCAACGAGCCGTCCTTGGTTTTGTCGCCGGTGAAGGCCGCCAGCGCAAACGGATTGGCCGCGAACAGGCCGTAACCGCGCGCGTGCCAGCGCACCGGGTGACGCGGGTTATCGGGGTGGTCCAGGATCGCTATTCCCACCTTTTCGCCGTTCACTGTTCCGGAGTAGTCGCACCAGTTGGAAGGCTTGCCCCAGAGCTGGCGTTCGCCCGCCAAGCCGTCGGCATTAGTGATGTGTCCGGTGCCTCCGGTTTCCTGGAGCACCGGCCGCATGCGAACGCCGAAGGCGCCATCCTTGGCGTCGCCGAAGGTCACGGCGTCGGCCGCCGCAGTGAGAGTGATGTCGAAATCGATGACACGCAGCTTCGGATCGGCATAGAAGGTCATCCGCCGCGATTCGGTCAGCAGCTTGTGGCCGGCCAGGTCGGTCCAGTCGAAAGTGGCGGCGATCACGCCCCGGTCCTTCCCGCCACTCACCCCGTCCAGCTTGGCGAGGACGATTTTGCCGCGATTGGGCGTGGTGTAGGTGGCTTCGTTATTCCAGAAATCGAGACCGTTGACCTTCTCGTGCGCGAACCACAGGCCGCGTTGATGCGGGTGGTCGGGCTTGGCGATGGCCGCCTCTTCTTCAACTTCTTTCATCGGCCACATCCGCGTCACATAAGTGGCGGAGGGCGCGCGCAACGGATGGAGAAACGGCTTGGTGACACCCAGGCCGGAGACGAAGAATGCCGTAAAAAGCTGGCCGTCGATGATGACGTCGATCGTCGTCGGATCGCCGGGATGAATCTTCATCTCGACGCCGGTCGTCTCCGGCCCCGGATCGGCCTTGACTTGCGCGGCCGCCGGCCAGACGAGGGCCGCGGCGGCAAAGAGAAACAGAATTCGGTTGCTCACCCTATCATCTTACTCGCCTCATCCGGCTTGGGTCGGCGCAAGAAGTCGCCCGCAAGCGGGCGTTGGCAGGTTGAAACCTGCCCCACCTTGCCTCACACCTCGAAGCGGATCCCCTGCGCCAGGGGCAACTGGCCGGACCAGTTGATGGTGTTGGTCTGACGGCGCATGTAGGCTTTCCATGCGTCGCTGCCGGATTCACGGCCGCCGCCGGTATCCTTTTCGCCGCCGAACGCGCCGCCGATTTCCGCGCCGCTGGTGCCTATGTTCACGTTGGCGATGCCGCAGTCGGAACCGCGATGACTCAAGAATGTTTCAGCGGCCACCAGGCTGTTGCTGAACAGGGCGGAGGACAGGCCTTGCGGCACGCCATTGTGCCAGTGGATAGCTTCATCCAAATGATCGAATTCGATGAGGTAGAGAATCGGCGCGAAGATTTCCTCCTGGAGAATCGGCATCTCGGGCCGCGCGCGCACCAGCGTGGGTTCGACGTAGCAACCGTCCAGGCGCCGGCCGCCGCATATGATTTCGCCGCCTTGCTCGCGAATCCGGCCGATGCCATCCATCATGTCGTCCACCGCGCGGGCGTTCACCAGGGGTCCCATCAGTGTAGTTTCGTCGATGGGATCGCCAATCTTCACTTGGCGGTATGCGTTTTCGAGCGCCGAGGTGATCTTCGACGCGATGCCGCGCTGCAGGAACAGACGCCGCGTGGTGGTGCAGCGCTGGCCGGCGGTGCCCACCGCGCCGAACAGCACCGCCCGCACGACGAGCGCGGGGTCTGCATCGTCCATGACGATGATGCCGTTGTTGCCGCCCAATTCGAGGATGCTGCGGCCCAGTCGATGCGCCACCACTTCGGAAACGTGCCGGCCTACGACGGTGGAACCGGTGAAGCTCACCAGCGGGATGCGGCGGTCGCGGATCAGCGCTTCGCCAACGGACGCGCTCTTGCCGATCACCAGGTTGAAGATGCCCTTCAGGGCGTGCCGGTCGAACACGCGGTTGCAGATCTTTTGCACGGCGATAGCGGTGAGCGGCGTTTCCGACGACGGCCGCCACAGCACGCAGTCGCCGCACACGGCCGCGATGAGAGCGTTCCACGACCACACGGCCACCGGAAAATTGAACGCGCTGATGACGCCCACGATCCCCAGCGGGTGCCACTGTTCGTACATGCGGTGCCCCGGCCGCTCGCTGTGCATGGTGAGGCCGTAGAGCTGGCGCGAAAGGCCGACGGCGAAATCGGCGATATCGATCATCTCCTGCACCTCGCCCAAGCCCTCGGCGAGGATCTTGCCCATTTCGAGCGTCACCAGTGCGCCCAGGTCCGCCTTGTGTGCGCGTAGCTCGTTTCCGATTTCGCGGACGATGCCGCCGCGTTGCGGAGCGGGGACCATGCGCCACTCGTCGAAGGCCGCGACGGCGCGCGCCGTTATGACTTCATAATCGGCCGGGCCGGCCATTTGCACGCGCGCCAGAGTCTCGCCGGTTGCGGGATTGAGAGACGCCAGTTCGCCGCCGCTGGGATTGGCGATCCAGTCGCCCCAGCAGGCGCCGGAATTCAGCGGCTCCAGGTGCAGCTTTTCGAGAATTTCGGGGATGGCATGGGTGGCGGCAGGCACGCACCCATTTTAGTGCAGCGCGTGGCTGTGGATCTGCCGATTGTGCTCGCGCTCAGCCGCGTCTGCCCGAGCCCAGATTCGCATCCATATACGTTCGGAGCACAGCGTTGATCCGGGTTTGGTACCCTCTTTGCCGCCGCAGCCACGCCAGTAGGTCCGCGTCCAGCCGAATCGTGATGGTTTGCTTGGCTGCCGGAATCACCACTCGCGCTTCTTTCCAGAATTCCGTGTCGGTCGGGCGCGCCTCAGGGTCGCGCTCGACGGCGCGCCGGACCTGAACGTCGCTCAGGGAACGAAGTCGCTTCCAGTCACTCGATGGCGGCGACGAAGATTCTCCAATACGCTTCTCTTTCATGCCGCTCTGCCCTCCACGCCGAAATGATCCGGCGTTCCGTCGAAGAAACATCGGTGTAGATCACCGTGATCGCGATGCCATTCACGATGCCGATAGCGTACACGCGAACCTCGGTGTACTCGTATCGATCATCCACCTTTTCCAGGGTGGGCCCGTCAAAGATCCGAACGGCATCCTCGAACGCGACGCCGTGAAGGGTCAAATTGCGCCGGTTCTTCTTCGGGTCCCATGTGTAGCTCATGGCGCCATATTTACATTATGTATTTACGGCGCCATGCCGCGCAAGTCCCGCGTCAGAACATCAGCTTGCCGCCGATTTGGATGACGCGGGCCTCGCGGAAGGTGCTGATCTCGGCGAAGGAACTGCTGGTGATGTTGGTGCTGGCGAAGCCGTTCGGGTTCACCAGGTTCAGCGCGTTGTAAGCTTCGCCGCGAAGCTGCAGCTTGACGGCCTCGTGCCTGGTCAAGCCGAAGTTCTTCATCAGAGCAATATCCAGGTTCCCGAAACCCGGGCCGCGCAACGTGCCGCGGCCGGTATTGCCGGGCCGCACCGCACCTTGCGGAACCGGCTGGAAGCAAGCCGGGTTGAACCAGGTCGCCTTGCCGGCGCCGGTGAATCCGGTGTATGCCTCCGACGCAGTGAGGTTCGGACTGCAAACCATATCCGGGCGCGAGCTGGATGCGCTCGATCCCAGCAGGCCGAGACCGGCGGGATCGGCGTTCGATGTGGTGACCGTGAAGGGCGAGCCTGTGTAGAAACTGGCGATACCCGACAGCTCCCATCCGCCCAGAGCGTACCCCACGGCGCTATGGTTGCCTTTGAAGAACGGGAGGTTATAGACGTAATTCAAGCTCAGCACCTGGGTGCGGTCGAGCGTGGCCGGGCCATATTCGCCTTCATGCCAGTTGTAGCTGCTCTGCGGCGCGTTGGATCGGTCGGAGGCGTTGTCGGTGAGGTTCTTGGACCAGGTGTAAGCCCCCGCAAATAAGCCTGCGGCGCCGAAGTTCTTTTGCACCATCGCCTGGAGCGCGTTGTAGTTCGAATCGAAAGCGGTCTCGATGGTGTTGATGGCGTTGAAGCCAAGATACGGGCGCACGGCATTGATGCGCGGATCGTCCGCCGAAGTGAAAACGGTATTGCCGTTGGCGGCATGCAGGCCCGCCGCCAGCGCCACGCCCGGAGGAGCCTGGTTGATATCCACGATCCCGAGCAGATGGGTCCCCTTCGAGCCGACGTAGGCGACATCGAGCATGACGCCCTTGGGAAGTTCGTGCTGCACGTCCAGCGTCCACTGTTGAACGTACGGCACCAGCGCCGGGATTTCGGTGGCGTGCAGCACCAGCGGAGCCGCCGATATGTTCACCGTCCCACCCGTGACGTTCGAGAACGGGGCATTCGAAATACTTACCGACGAAACGTAGGGCGGGTTGGCAAAGGTGTTCTGCTCGTAGGTGCCGAACAGGCCGGAATCGTAGTAGATTCCATAACCCGCGCGGATGGATGTCTTGCCGCCGCCGAACGGATCCCACGCCACGCCCAGCCGGGGCGCGAAGTTCTTATGGACATCGTTACCCACCTTGGAGCCGAACGGCGAGCCTTTGCCGCCGACGATAATCCCGTTGGTGGATGGATTGGTCCCGGTCCCGAGCACGAGGTTGCCGTTCGCCGAATTGATCTGCGGCGCGTTGGTGGCGCTGTACAGAGCCGGGTCGAAGTTGTCCAGCAGGTTATTCGAATCGGTCGGCTGCGCAAAGTACGACCAGCGCACGCCCACGTCGAGCGTCAGCCGCGGGCTGACGCGGAATTCGTCCTGTGCCCACGCTTCATCCTGCCAGGTCCAGATGTTCGGCGTAATATCGGTGGATGGCATCGAAAAACTGGCGACGTTACCGAGCAGAAAATTCGCCCAGGACTGCATAAATGAGCTGGTTCCGGTGGGAGCGCCCGTGTTGGTGAACCCGAAGGAACCTTCCTGGTTGGCGGCGTTCTCGGTCTTGTTGTACCGGTTGATCGAAACGCCGAACTTGAAGATGTGCGGACCCTTGATCCACGTCACGCTGTCGAAAACGTTGTAGTTGCGGTTGTATTCGTTGTACGGCCCGTATCCCAGCACCGACGACCCGCCGGTGAAAGAGAGTTCCGGGATCACTCCTTGCGTATTCTGGAACGGCTCCGGAACATTGATATCCGGATTGTCGGCCTTGTTCGACAATCCCACCGGGACGGAGTTGATAGCGCTATGCGCGTAGTCGAATGCGATGTCGTTCAGCAGCGAGGGACGGATGGTGTCCACTGCGTGGATCACGAAGCTCTGCCCCGGCGAATTGGTGTTGGTGGTGGCGAGGTTCGGAATGGTCGAGCCGGTGAACAACCCGCCCGGCTCGGTGGTGGGGATAACGTCATTTTCGATGCGTCCCCAGAGCTGAATTTTCTCGCCGAAACTGTGGTCCACCCGCGCGATCTCCTGCCGGCTGTCGTAGAGGTTTCGCTGCGGGAAAAAGCCGGCCGTGGTGGCCGCCACCGTATTGGTGGACTGTAGCGCCATCTTGCCGAAAACGTCCTTGATGTATTCGGCCGCGATGGGGTTGATCTGGGTGGCGGGGATCTGCGTTACCGGCGCCGACCCTGCCGGGCAGCCGGTGAGACCGGTGAGGCAAACCGGCTGGGCAAACGCGCCCTGGAGCATTCCCGCGGTCGGCAGCGTCGGATTGAAAGTGGTGTAAGTGATGATGCGGCGCGCCTCCTCGGAAAAGAAAAAGAAGGTGTGGTTCTTATCCTTGTTGAAGCGGCCGGGAATATACACCGGGCCTCCGATGGTGCCGCCGAAATCGTTCCATCGCAGCGCCGGAACCTGGGCCACGCCGTTGACCATGTTGACGCGGGTGGCGTTGTTGGCCCAGTTGTTGGCGGCGAAGGCGTTGTTGCGGTCGAATTCATAAAGATCGCCGTGGAAGCTGTTGGTGCCGCTCTTGGTCACCACGCTGATCTGGGCGCCGCCGGCGCGGCCGGTATCGGCGGTGTACAACGCGCGCTCGACCTTGAACTCCGCGATGGCATCCACGCTGGGAAACGTCATCAGGGTCAGGTTGCTGCCCCGGTCCACGTTGTCGGCCCCGTCCACCGTCCAGTTGTTGGCTGAGTTGCGATTTCCGTTCACGGAGAAGGGAATGGTCGCCGCCGTGCCGGCCGGCGCCGAGTTGCCGATGTAGAGCTCGTCCGTCGAACTCGCCGTGACGCCCGGCATCAGCGAGGCCAGTTGCTCGTAATTGCGCGTACGCAGCGGCGCGTCGCGCACCTGCAAGCCGCTGATGGTGGTCGATTGGGCCGGCGTCGCCAGTTCCACCCGCGCGGTATCCGCCTTCACTTCCACCGACTCGCTGAGGCTTCCCACTTCCAGCAGCACATTGATCTTGAGATCGTCGTTGACGTTCAATACGACGCCCGTGTGGTTTACAATCTTGAACCCCTTGACCTCTACCTTGATGGCGTACGTTCCGACTGGAATCAGAGCCGCCGAGTAGTTGCCGCTCGAATCCGTGGTGCTGGTGCGGACCACTTGGTTGCGGTCGGTATTGATAATCGTGACCCTCGCGTTCGGTACGCCGGCTCCGCTGGCATCGAGGACGCTGCCCTCAATCGTGCCGGTAATGTCCTGCGCCTCCAGGCCTGCGACCATGGCGGCAGCAAGCGCGCACAACCCGATTAGTTTTTTCATTTTATTTACCCCCTTTTTGCCTCTCCAATGAAAGCACCCCGAAAGAGTGGTTTCTGCTTCACCGTTGGTGAATATTCTACTGCGATACCGGGGGCTTTGGGAAGGGGCATGTTCGGGTTCAGGCCTGCTCCAACACAGCCAGGCTGGTGGTTTTCGGCCACTCTTGAGGCGTGCCCGACAACTGTAACTAGCTGAAGGAACTACGCTTGGCCTTTGGCAGCCTCCGTGCTTCCTAGGTCACCGGACGTTAGAAAGGACTCCGCCATGGTTCGCATGCAGCTTCGCTCGATGGGTTGGGTTCTGGCGGCCGTTCTCGCGGCTGGCGCCGGCGCACCCGTGCGGGCGCAGGATGCCGACGATCAGCAGCACAGCGTCGCCCGCATCAGCGTCATGGATGGCCAGGTTTCCGTGAAACGCGGCGATGCCGATTGGGTGGCAGGCGTGATCAACGCGCCACTGCTGGCTGACGACCACATTTCGACCGGCCCCAACTCGCGGGCCGAAGTCGAGTTCGATTCGGCCAACCTGCTCCGCCTGGGCGGCACTGCGGAAATCAGAATCGCGGCCCTGGAGGCGGACCGGCTGCAAATCGAGCTCTCTCACGGCACCTTAACCTACCGTGTATTAAGGCCTTCCAGCACAAATGCTGAGGTGGATACTCCGAATATTTCTGTGCGACCAACGAAAATTGGGGCTTATCGAATTTCTGTCACCGAAGCCGGCCAAACGGAACTCACCGTCAGGGCAGGGGACGTGGAGGTCTTCTCGCCCCGCGGCTCGCAGTGGGTGAGCGCCGGACAACTGATGATCGCCCGCGGTTCCACCGCCGATCCCGAATTCCAGGTGGTGGCCGCGCCGGCAGCCGATGCCTGGGACGCCTGGTCGGACAGCCGCGACCGCGTACTCACGCAATCGCGCAGCGCGCAGCGCGTTCCGCAGGGAGTTTACGGCTCCGAGGATCTGGACAATAACGGGAACTGGGTCTACACACCCGATTACGGCAACGTCTGGCAGCCGCAGGTCGCGCCCGGTTGGGCGCCGTATCAATCCGGGCAGTGGGAGTGGCTGGATTATTATGGCTGGACCTGGGTCAGCACCGATCCCTGGGGCTGGGCCCCGTATCACTATGGCCGCTGGTTCAATAGAGCCGGTTTCGGCTGGCTGTGGTACCCGGGCGTATTCGGCATGCCGCACTATTGGTCGCCGGCCCTGGTCGGCTTCTTCGGCTTCGGCGGTGGAGTTGGCTTCGGCGTTGGCTTTGGCTTCGGCAACATCGGCTGGTGTGCGCTGGCGCCGTATGAAGTCTTCCACCCATGGTGGGGTAGGGGATTCTACGGTTCCGCCGGATACATCAACCGCTCCGTGAATATTACCGGTGTAAATATCAGAAATGCCTATCAGAACGCGCGTGTCGCGAACGGCGTGACTGGGCTTTCGGTGCATGACTTCCAGAACGGGCGAGGCTCCAACATTGTGCGCCCAACGGCGGCGCAATTCGCATCGGCCGGAATGATCCGCGGCGCCGTTCCACTGGCTGCGGGAGGCGCTGCCACGCGGTTCTCCGGGCGCGCGGCATCGTACGTTCCGAGAAGCGGCAGCCACACCACGTTCGTTCATTCTCCGCAGGCGGCTGCGGGCGCTCGCGGCATAGCGGGGCAGGGAGGTGTGGCGGCCCGAGCGAACGGAGGCGCGGGTTCCGCGGGCTGGAGTCGTTTCGGCGCGGCGGGCACGCAGTCGAACGCGGGCGGGCAGAACGCGCGGCCGGCATCGTCTTCGAGCGGCTGGCAGCGGTTCGGCGCACCGAACTCGGGATACCGGAACAGCCCGTACTCGGGCAGCAGCCCACGCTACAATGCGCCTGCGAACAATGCGCCCAGCCAGCAGCGGAGCGCGCCGTCCGGCAGCGCGCCGCGGTCGAGCGGTGGTAGCGCCAGTCACCCGGCCAGCCGCGGAAGCAGTGGCCGCGGCGCGTCCGGTCATGCCAGCAGCGGCAGCCATCGCTAAGAGTTTCCAGAGAGCATCAATTTCTTCCCATGGGCCCGGCCTTCATTCAGTGGAGACCGGGCCGTTTTTTGTGGGTCAGCGGCAATCGCGCATCAAAGAAATGTCGAGATGACGGCAGCCAAGACTGGCCGCGCCACGAGCGGGCGCTACCGGCCGGCGAGCGCACGCCACACGAAAATGAGATTTTGCGGGTTCTCTCCGATGCGGCGGGCCGTGTACGGCCACCAGTGCGCACCGTAGGGCACGTACAATCTAAGCTGGTCGCCGGCGGCGAGGATTTTCGCCTGTAGTTTCGGCCGCACGCCGTACAGCATTTCGAACTCGTACTCTCCGGGTGCGGACCCGGATTCGCGCGCCAGCGCGCGAATCGAATCGATCAGTGCTTCGTTGTGGGTTGCGAAAACGGGAAAGAGGCCGCTCTCCCGCGCCTGGTCCGACAGCATGACCGCCGCCAACCGCAAGTACGCGGCCGAAATCTCGGCGCTGTGTGTCCACGCGATCCCGCCGGGCTCGGAAAACGCTCCCTTCACCAAACGGACGCACGGGACGCGGTCGCGCAGAAGACTCGCCAAGTCCGATTCGGTTCGCCGCAGGTAGGCCTGCAGCGTGATGGCGGCCGGAACGCCGCGACTTGCCAGAAGGCTGCGCAGCGCGATGGTGCAGTCGACGTAGGAGGCATCCTCCATATCGATCATCAGAAAGCTGCGCGTCGAGTGTTGCGCCGGGAAAGATGCGGCTAGGCGCAGGGCGTTCTCCTCGCCGAGCTCGGGCCGAATGGCATAGCCGATCTGGGTGGGATCCACCGAAACGTGCGTGTCCAAACCGTGAGCGTCCAACGCCGGGAGAAGCCGCTGCAGGCTATCGACCGTCTGGCGCGTAATTGCCGGATCCGTGATGTACTCGCCGAGGAAGAACAACGATGCGCGTATGCCCTGCTGTTTCAAGGCGAGCGCGGTGCGAAGCGCCGAGTCTTCATCAGTGCCGCCGACGAACTGGCTCGCGGCCGACGATATGCGGGGATTGCGCTGCACGAACCGGGTGAGGGAACCGCTGCGCGCGAGGGCGATCATGAAGCTCTGCCAGACGGAAACCATGACAAGCTCAGAATATCAGGCAAACAGCCCTTCAGCTACTTAAATCATTACATTCGATTTGAATAGCTATCAGATTGTGCGTGAAACTATTGGCAGCATCATGATAGTGCCGAGGACGAAAGAATTCGACGCACCAAGCGCTCCTTGCCGAGCGGCTCAATCGTGAAGGCCGAAGCGGGCCTGCATTTCGCGCCGGCCCGTTTTGGTGACGGTCAAAGCGCGGCCGTCGAGATCCTGAATCACCCATTTTCGTTTCAGGGCGACGTTCAGGAGAGCCGCACCGATCGCGCCGCCGACGTGCGGCCGCCGCTCGCTCCAGTCCACACAGGCGTAGGCAAAACGACGCCGCAGCCCCCGCTATGCGCCCGGCCTGACTACGAAGGAAGACATCGCCGCCGTGGTCCGCTCGGTCGATCGGCCGGTGAATGTGGTGATGGGGCTGCGGGGGGCGCAATTGTCGGTTGCGACCCTTTCGGCAATCGGCGTCAAGCGGATCAGCGTTGGCAGCGCTCTCGCACGAGCGGCTCTCGGCGCCTTTCTTCGCGCCGGCCGGGAGATGCGCGACCACGACACTTTCGGGTTCGCCAGCTAGGCCATCAGCTATCAGGACATCACGGCGATGCTGGAGATGGACCCGCTGCGCCGTCAGGGTGCGTGACGTTCAGGGCGAGAGTGCTGTTCGTGGGAGCCAGTGACCAGAGTTCTTGGAGAATAAGCGACGCTTTTATAAAAGGATAGCTGGTAGAATGCGAAGTAGTTATTGCGATTCCACGGGATCGAGTGGTTGGATTCCAAACTGACCCACTGCCACAATAGTGGCATAAATATACTTGACTAAGGGAGCCGTTATGGTTTACACTAACCCAAGACTAGAGACACGGAGCCGACCTGACGAAGCAGTCAGTTCAATTTGGTGGCTCCTGCATCATTCGTTCGATGTAGTTAAAAGGACTGCCGTGGTCACCTGTTACCTCGATGAAAGCGGAACCGATGATCTGTCGCCGACCGCCGTCGTAGGCGGCGTCATAATGAATGAGCCGCAGTTTGTTTCATTCGACAAGGTGTGGAGCCTGCTCCTGTCTAAGCATGATGTGCCGTTTGTCCACATGAACGAGTTTGGTAAACATGGCAAACTCGGTCACCTCACAATCGAGCAACGCCGCGCCCTCTTCGCTGATTTGGTTCCCGCTATCAACGATCATAAACTTTTCAGTGTCGTTAGCACTCTGACGACCGCAGAATACGATAATCACCTATCCTCTCTTTTTGACCGAAAAACGATGGGAGTGTATGGAACTTGCTTCATTCTCTGTGCAGTGTCGATCCATAAATTAGCTGAACAACAGAAGCACTCCGACAAAATTGCATACCTCCTTGATGGAGGAAACTCATACAGGCATCACGTTTTAGAAGCCCACAAGACCATGCGAGATTGGGAACACTTTTTACACGTTGGAAGCATAGGTTTTGGCGATGATGAAGAAATCATGGCGCTTCAATCCGCAGATATGATTTCTTGGAGTGCAAGGCGAAAGATAACCGGCCATTTTCCTGCTGGCTTTGAGCAGTTAGCAGACCTTGTGCCGGTCTCGGATGGTACTCATCCTCATCTTCAAACATCGTTTTCTGATGAACTTCTCGCTCTGCTGGCAGAAGCATTGAAGGATTTAACCGGTGGGACAATAAAGCAATGAAGTCTGAAGCCAACACGTCAAATTCAGAGTTCGAAGCCTTTGACCGGGCGATGGTAAAGATTCTCTCCGTTCCACACGATGAGGTCCAGCGCCGCATCAAGGCACACAAAGCCAAGGCAGAGCAGAACCCTCACAAGCGCGGACCCAAGCCAAAAAGAGGTACAGGTCAATAGTGAACCTCGTAGTTCACATTCACCGGACTCTGTCGATTGGGGTTTACGATCAACAAATACCAGGGACCTTCAAATGGTAATCGTAGTTCTTGTGATTGTAATTTGCGTGCGTCTGGGAACCCTCCGTAGTACTTAAACCATCGACTCCCTTCATCAAAGAGTTCGAGGCCACGCGGACGGACAATATACGTTTTTACTGGATGATCAGCATCAAGCTCAAATTCAATCAGTCCACTCTCTGGCACGCTATAGCGAAGTCTGACGTTCTCATCTGGGCCAAGGCGTATTTTCGGCATGTTTAATCCTGTTCCCCATCTGTCACTGGTGCTTGGGGCGGCGTGCTCTTTTTCTGTTCCTCTTCCGGCTCTTGAGCTTCCATACCGAACGTGAACTTTTTCATGCGCGCCAGCACTGAGCGGATCGTTCTGTAGAAGATCGGGACTGAGAGAATCAGAACTGCTTTCCAGTTCTTGTTGATGGATTCGAGCACCCATAGTAGCCGAGGTATTCCTCGGTGAACACCCAAAACCGGCCATACGTGATCACCTGAAAACCGGCCAACGATAAGCAGCGTTCAGGACATTAATCTCGACGCGAGGGCGATACCCTCCGTCAATGTGAGCAATGTCTTGAGC
>Ga0302140_10000529_pt1 | contig 48612 bp, 44 predicted proteins | sample I_Bog_E1_1_FD_202095 | JGI IMG/M metagenome (GOLD analysis project Ga0302140, IMG submission 202095) | Peat permafrost microbial communities from Stordalen Mire near Abisko, Sweden - I_Bog_E1_1 | ecosystem: Environmental > Terrestrial > Soil > Wetlands > Peat | place: Sweden: Abisko, Stordalen...
TCTGTCGTGCCCTTGCGCACCCAAGACAATAGCGTCGCCCTGTCATCCGAGGAAAGTTCAATCTTCATAGAATAAGGACGTTTCAATGGCTAAGTAAGCTGGAGGATTATTGAGACACTACACTAGCTTTAAGAACAAGCGCAGCTTGCAGATCTCAACGGCCTCAGGCATGATGTCGACACCGAAGAGGTTGGCGATGACGATGCTCTTGAAGATGAAGTACCGTTTGTTAGTATGAAGATCGATGCCCGCCAGTGTTCGCCTGAAGTCTGCGAACTGTACGGATTCCACAACTTCTTCAGAAAAAGTCCCCTGGCCGATAAGAACGTCAAAGTTCAGCTCACCCTTCCAGTTGGTAGCCGCTGCCCCGCTGGTACGAATCTCCGTCAGTGTGTCCGCATCCTCAACGAAGGCAGACATCCGATCAAGACACGCCTCATAGAGGGGTTCGAGAATGTTCAGTGCTGCAAAGAGGAAGGCCCCCGACCCGCAGGTTGGGTCGAGGATCTTTATGTTTTGTACCGCACGAAACAGCGATCTCAGCAAATCGGGGCCTTCACTTGCCTCGAGAGCGTCCTGCGCAAATTGCCGAAGGTCAAGGTTAAGCGTCACGAGTTCACTAATATCCGTGACTGAGCCCTCTCGCAACCTTGAGCGTAGAGAACGACATCGCTCGCGCCGCTCTATATATTCTCGCCAAGTTTCAGTCGGCAATGTAACCGAATTGCCATTATCGTCCAGCAGCCTAGCCTCGACAAGGTTGTATTGTCGGTTAAGCATTCGCTCGCGAGGATCCCCCATTGCTTGCCGCACGAAGTCAGGCAGGCCGTTCTCAGGGATATCTACCCCTCTTCGCACGGGTTCGTATATGTACCGATCTGGATTATCCTGGAGCAACCTCCACATAGCGCTGCCGCGCTCAAATGCAATTGGTACGTGTCTTCTGGCTTCGTCGAAAATCCAAGGGATGACGGTGTTTCTGCAGATGTACTCGGTGATGTCCTCCTTCGTGTAGTAGGCCCCCATTTGCTTGTTGTTTATGTACTTTTCGAAAATAAACCCAAGAACGTCAGGATTGATCTCCTTATCGTCACGGAGCGGTCGATCATCTAAGTGCCACGTGTAATCATCAAAGAATCCAAAGATTCTCTCAAATGCTTCGTCAGGGATCTCGATCTCAGGGTGGCTCGCTTCGAGGCTATGAACATCAAAGATTCCGCCATTCAAATACGGCACCCTGCCTAGAAGTTCTGTAAGTTCTGGACTTCGATCTCGTCTACCTAAGCCGTCATGGAACAATCGTAACAAGAAGGAACGGTAGAAACTATGAAATCTGTCGGGGCCGATTTTCATCTTTACCGTCGAGAGACGCTCTCGCAGGTAGTTGTGGTCCCCATCCAAAAAGCCCTTCTTTTGGACGAAGTACACGAACATGAGGCGGTTAAGCATGAGAGACGCATACCATTCTCGATCAGCTAGGTCAGGAATCCCCCCGATGAAGGTTAGGAAGTAATCGTGTTCCTTTGAGAACTGCTCGTAGAACTTCTTTGTTACAGCGTCGGCATCGAATGCTCGACGAACGCGTGATGTGACATCAACAAGCGTGAGGGTCTCCTCCTCCTGGATCGTGAATGCGAGATTCATGAGCCGTTGGGCAAGTCGCTCGCCACTTTGCCACGGCAACACGGTCTCTTTCTTCACCGAGAGTGGGCGCCCTGGCTCGCGCTTAGACCACTGCCACTCTTGTATTGTTTTCGCCTCGTCCACGAATATGAGAATGTGTTCGAGAATAATTCTGGCAAGAATCTTTTCAATTTTTAATCTGATTGAACGATCTGGAAACTCATGGTTTGGCGCGATCACGCACAGGAAGGCAACCATTCCGCGCTTGTGAGCAATGGCTGTTAAAGTGTAGGTTTGATCCCCTACGTCAATGGTCGCAACATGGCGGTAACGGTCCCATCCGAGTGAGAGAAACAGCCGCTCGAAGTCGAAGGCTGTGAGTGTCGAGCGTATATCCTCCTTAGTTATCATTTTTAACTGCTATACAAGTCCCAAAGAACAGATAATCCGCGGTTCGACACGGGCGGCATCATCGCCGACAATGCAAAGTCGCCCATCCTCACGGAGGGCAATGACCAATTCGACAAGTTGCTCGTCAACGATTCCTGCTCGTAAGCGATCATTGAGGACTCGGATCGCAGACTCCAGAAGGGGAAAGCGGTACAACTCTTCGATCGCCCGATTCAACTCAATGGTGTCGAGGAGCGTGTTCTTGTTAGCCCTCGCATAGTCCATCAACCGCTCGTACACTCGATACCTGGCACCCTTGTTACTTCCGAGTTGTCCGCCAGCCCGAGATTCTTCCTCGAGTAAGTGTGCTACGCCTTGGCGAACGATCGTATGGTGGTTGGCGGCTTTGGGCTTAGCGGGCGTATCAGGTGCGCACTCGGCGGCTCGTAAGATTGCGTATTGCCCTTGTGCTACGGGTTCACCCTTTTGGTCCACCCAGGCGAGCACGTCGCTTCCTTCCGCCGTTCGAAGATAGATCAGGACGCCAAGGGGGCTAGCGGCTAGCGGCTGGTGGCTCTTACCCGAATACACGACATCAGGAAGGGCCTCTACCTCGGCCTTAAGACTCGGATCTTCGTCTATCGCATTCTTCCAGATTTGATAGGCTTGCGATGCAAGGTCGACATCGCCTTCAGTGTCTCCGTCCAGGATGCCAGCCTTCTCGTTGTATAGGTCTCTGAACTGCCGCGTAAGCACCTCGTCCTCAAAGAAGGTCTCATCGGCGCCGACCACTTCAGAGTTCTCCTTCAGCCGCTGTCGGACCCGCCCCCGCAGCTTGATAATCTGATCCACGCCATCCATGGGCAAAAACGTATAGCAGTAGATTTGCTCGCTCTTTTGGCCGATACGGTCGACACGGCCAGCACGCTGTATAAGTCGGATGATGGCCCAAGGCAAATCGAAGTTTAGGACCACGTGGGCATCTTGAAGGTTTTGGCCTTCGCTTAACACATCGGTTGCGATTAGCACTCGGAGCTCTTCGCCTGCGGTAACTTCGTCGCGCTTGCCATTGCTGTTCGGACTGAATCTCCAAGCCAACTTAGTAGGATCTGCGCTTTGTCCAGTGACACCCGCGAGGCGATCGACACCCCTAGTACGGAGCTCTTTTGTGAGGTACCTGACCGTGTCCGCGAACTGACTAAAGACGATTACCTTGTCCTTGCCGTGCGTATCGCAGATCAGGTCTATCAGGGCGGCAAGCTTGGCGTCTTCATCCGCATTCCACGTGCCGTTTTCCCGAAGGATCTCAGTGAGGAGTTCGGCGTCCGACAATAGATTCTTGGCAAGGTCGCTTTTGAAGAGGCGCGGGTCAAGCCACTTGAATCTACGCTTGAACTTCGTGGAGTACAGCTCGTAAACGTTGGCAGCCCTCGCCTTGAACCTATCCGAATCCGTGAGTGGCTGATAGACATTGACATCGGTTTCGGTCAGCTCTGCGGATTCGTCATCGTCCTCCTCGAAGAGATTGCTCACCACGGTGGTGTCATCGGCATCTTGATCGTAGACGTCTGTGTCGAGCATTGCGGGATCAGAGGTCCCAATCGGAATGGGGAGCGCATTCTCGATGGCGTGCAAGTAAATGTAATTCCTGAGGATATGCCGTTCGATCGACTGCAGGAACGCAAGCCCGCTCGATTCAAGTCTCTTGAAAAGGTTGGTGCGGCAGAAACCCATGAGCCGCTTGCCTGCCCGTCCCAAATCCTTCAGGATCCTGGCTTCGGCGTTCGTCGGCGGCTGGTCGGGCTCAGTGGACTGGTAGTTTCCTAGTCCGTACCGTGGGAGATGCAGAGAGTTAATCTTTGCGACGACTGCGGGGCTGTAGAGCCGTGCATATGGATCACGGGTCTTTGAAGGATCTAGTTCGAACCGCAAGGTCCGCGGTATGCGGTCGGGGAAATACGACTTGGTCCCGTCGGCGAAGAGCAGGTATTTGCGGCCGTCACCCCGCTTGGGTTCCGCATAGTTCTCCTTGATGAAACCGCGAGTTCGCCGTACCAGAAATAGCCTCATGAGCTCCCGCCAGTCGTCAGGAACTTCACTCTTTTCGAATGCCGCGATGCTACGGGGCGGGCACTGATGAACGGCATTGAATCTGAACTCACCGCCCATTTGCTTTATCAACGCTTCTGGACGGATACCCAGGTCGACGGTTTCGGGAACGAAGAGTCGTAGTTGGGCGCCAAGATCCAAGTAAGTCTTGTTGTACGGCGTGGCCGACAAGAGGATACAACGACACTCGTTCTTCGATATGTAATCTCGGATCGCCTGATACCGCCGCCCCTCACGGTTTCGGAGGTTATGGCTTTCATCGAGGATAAGCAAACGGTAGCGCCGAAGAGACGGTAGCTCCTTGTCGACACGGGTAACGGACAGTACACGGGCCCGCAAGCGGTAACGTTCCTTGTAGTCCTCCCACATCGGTACGAGATTCTTGGGGCAGATAATGAGGGTCTCGAGGTCGAACGGCGGGGCCTCGAAGATACCAGCCAGAGCCGACGCCATCAGAGTTTTGCCTAGCCCAACAACGTCACCCAGGATGACGCCGCGGCGCTTGTCGTCCTTGACGTGGTGAGCAGCGATTTTGACGGCTGCAACCTGATAGTCGAAAAGCTCATTCCCGAATTCAGTGGGAATCGCGAACTCTGCCAACCCCGCCCTTGCTTCATGGGACAGGTGGTAGGCCATTTTGATGTAGATATGGTACGGGGGGACAGCTTCCTCGCGGGCCCAGCTTTCCTCGATGATGGCTGCAAGGTCATCCGAGATGTCCAAGCACCACATGTCTTTCCATCGATCGTTAAACCACTTTGCAAGCTTCTCAGCGGCGTCGCCCTCGACGACATCGACGTTGAGCTCGAACTGCTTCGTCAGGCCAGCGAACGTGAGATTAGAGCTGCCAACATAGCCAACGATGGGAGCGGCGGGGTCATCTCGATGTACGAGATACAACTTTGCGTGCAGGCTGTTCCGCAGGAATAATTTGACCACGACCTTTTTTGCGCGGAGTTGGCGAGCAAGGCGCCGCAGCGCAACCTCGTCCCCGTCCGTCGGCGCACCGATCGTAAGCTGCTGTCGGAATTGGTCTGCCATCTGGCGTTTGAGTCTCACGGCAGTCGCTTGATCAAGGCCGTCGGACTGAATTAGGCTGTACGCGCGACGAAGATCTTGATCAGGGACAGTCTGCATCCCGACGAGGACTCGGCACTGGCTTTCGGGGCCGCCACTGAATCGTTGCTCCACGACTTCGCCGAGACGCTGCCAACCGCGCAGGTTGAAGTAGCCGACACAAAAGTCGGCTCTACGGGATGTATGTAGCATCGTCTCCAGTGCAGGCAAAAACTGGAGCTCAATGTTGTCGTAAATTTTCGGCATCGGGCATTTACAAGTATGGTCGTCTGAGGGTGAAATTGGACATCCCCAGCAGTACTTTTGCATTGGAGATCCGCATGAATCTGCCCAAAGAGATGGGTGCGCATCGGATCTGTACAGCGGGGCCCGAATGTCGTAGTGTAAAGTTGGCCTAGACCGTTTTGCCATTCATGCCCGTCCTCTAAGGTAAGGGTTCGCTTGACAGCGGCTATGCCCTTGTGATAGATTAGTAGACATATGTCGTCTATGTTGATTTTATCGGGAGAAATGAAGCACGTATGAATATGAAAATGATCTTGCTGAACGTTTACCTAAATGAACTAGGCATTCAGCTGGACATCAGTTCGAAAGGTAAGCGGATTGTCCTCCAGAAAGTCGTGTATTTGGCGCAGGCCGCAGGCGCGGACCTCGGTTATCGATATAGCTGGTATCTGAACGGCCCGTATAGTACCGACCTCACCAGGGACTACTACAAGCTCGTTGATGACGCTGAGTCGCAAGCAGAGGCGCCAAAATACGTGCTTTCGGATGAGCTTAGCCAGCTCCTCGAATCCATCAAACCGCTTTTGACCAAGCCTCACATATTCCGAGAAGGCGAAGACGATTGGTTGGAACTCGTGGCCTCTCTCGACTATGCAATGCGTGTCCTGCGAATGAGCCCCGACAACGCTGTGGCGTTCGTCAAGGGTGAGAAGCCTCATCTGGCCCCGTATGCGGAGATGGGATTAAATGCGCTTAGTGAGAGCAGCCTAGGGTTGGCGAGTGCATAACCGTGATCGGTGATCGCACCAAAAAGTCTGTCAGCGATCCCGTTCACGGCACAATTCCCCTTAATGAGGTTGAGGCCAGGGTTATGCAGACGCAGGTGTTCCAACGTCTCCGCCGAGTCAAGCAGCTCGGTCTGGCTCATTACGTCTACCCGTCTGCCGATTATTCGAGGCTAGCTCACTCCCTTGGAGTCTGTCACATAACTGGGTTGACGATCCAGTCTCTGGCTCGGAACGGGTTTGCTGAATCTGAAGAGGACTATCAATATTATCGGCTCGCAGCTTTGCTTCATGACGTCGGGCACTATCCGCTATCACATTGCACAGAGCACGCGGTTTTGGACTACTACGAAGAAAGGCGAGCAGAAGCGAAACTGAAGAAAAAGGACGATGGGTCTGGGCCTAAGAGCCACGACGGCGAAGAACTCGAAGGAATCAAGCACGAGCGTGTAAGCGAGTTGGTGCTTCTAGAGGACAAGGAACTTCGAGCCGTTCTCGAGTCCCACGGATATGATCCCAGTAAGATCGCGTCGATTTTTCTGCGCCAAAACACGGCAGATTTTCCTCTGAGTAATCTCATCTCGTCTGACCTGGACGCCGATCGATTTGACTACCTTCTTCGATCTTCGAGGGCAACTGGCTTGCCATACGGATCGATCGACTTTGAATACCTCCTGAGCCAGCTGGCACGTGACGAGGATGGGAAAGTTTGCATTCAAAAGAAGGCCATGAGGGCTGCGGAGCATTTCCTGTTGAGCAGGTACTTCGATTATCAGCAAGTCGTTTTCCATAAGGCCGTCGTTGGATTGGAGAACATTACTCAACAAGTTGTCAGGAGCATGCTTGACAAGAGCCTGCTAAATTACTCAAAGGCGACAGTTCGGGAAGCGATCGCCCAAAACGGATTCCGATCCGGAAGGGACGTCAACTGCTGGCTGAACTGGGACGACGACCAACTCATGTCGACGATCCTAGATTACTACCGCGAGAATCAGGATACGGTTGACGGTCTTAAGGCGAGGTGCCTGCTAGAGCGAAGACCGCCCAAGCTCGTCGCTGAAATTGAGATGATAGATCCGAGATCAGATGGTCGACCGTTCAAGGCATTCCAACTCAACGTCCAGACCGCGTTCAATACGAGGGCGAACCAGATCGGGTTGGAGCGAGACCAGCACTTTTCTTGGTATCGTTCGGTTGAGCTAACAAGTGTGGCGTCCAGGATCCCAGCGACGGATCGAAGCAAGAAATTCGAGGAAGAACGTGAAAAGTCGGTGCGGATAATGAAGCAGGATGGACGATCGTCGGATTTCCTGTTCAATCATCGCGGATCGCTGATGTCAACACTTTCGGACAGTGCCCTGTACATGTTTCGGATATACGTCGTTCCAAAGCCAGATCAGGAGGTGGCGGTGACGGAACTAAAGAGCCAGCTGTGGGCCGATGTGCCCGATGCGCCCTGGACTTAGCCGTACGGTTGTCGACGAGGACGCCGAGGTAGGCCGAATTTTGGAAGAGCCAATCTACCATACAGGTTCCTACCTGAAACGACCAGTTAGGTGGGTTACGGTCTTATCCAGAGATGTCGTAGGACGTTGGCCTGAGCCGCGCGTTGGATTTTCAACCCTTGGACCATTAGCGACAGTTGAAGCTCGGCGCACTCTGCTAGACTCTCTTGGAACACTTAAGGAAGTCTGCCAGGACAGCTAGAGTATCCACACTCATCACCCCATGAAGGCAGGTCGGAGTCCCCTTGACACGTACCTTAACCGTGCCCTCCGACGGGGACTTGCTACCACGCCAGAAAGAGGTCCGCACTTCCAGGAAATCGCGTAGATTACGCTCGATTGGAGTAATACCGGGAAATCACGCACTGGCACGTCTTAAGCCAATTCCCCTGTTTATATACTTGTGTTGTGAACGGGGCAAAGCGTTTTTTGAGCGTACCTCTCGCAATTCCTACATTTGCTAGAAATGCGCCGACACTTGTCGGTTCCGGTCGAAAAGTACAGAACTATGCCGGTCGAATTATGCACAACTTGTAGGGTTGTAGAGGCCTTTGAACGGACAAATCTCTGAGGATTTCCAGGGAATAAGGAGGGAGCGTAGCGACCGACGTTTCCCTGGAAATCCGACGGCCGCTCCCCCTGGTCAGGCTGTTCTTGCCTGAAGACCCTGGGCAAGTCGGTAGCTTCTTGCGTTCATCTCCAAGGTATGAACATGATGCGTGAGTCGGTCGAGCATCGCGTGGGAGAGCGGTTCGGAGGCTAGCACAGATACCCACTCTTCAAACGGCAGGTGTCAATGACAGCTCGAATGGCTGTTCCTCGCCTTAGAGGCGGGTGCTCACTGCCCACGCCGTACCCACAAGGAAGCCTAATACCAATCCGACCAAGGCTCCTCGACCGAAGCTCTTGTTGATGGGTTTCTCGTTCACCCATGGTTCATCTAGGATGACCCATCGGTTTGGGTCGCGTTGTGATTGGAGAGTTGCGGTGAGATATTGGTTCGTAAGCTGCTGAACAATTCCCGATTGCAAGTTCACTCTTGCATAGAGTCGGTTCATCTCCATAGACTCTGCCGGAGCAGCCGTTGCAAGCCGCCGCAATACCGTAATCTGCGAGTCGATGACTGTACGTGAGGTGAGAAGTGCAGGGATTTCTCCCTCTGCCACTGTCGGGTCAATTAGGTTTGCGTTGACTCCATGAAGATAAGATCGCAGTTCGGTTGCCAGTTCCCTCTTGGTGACTTCCAACTGAGCCTCAAGCTTTTCTATTTCGGGAGCTTCTGGCCCAAGGAGCTTGCGTTTAACGGCGAGTTCATACTCGGTGTCCAGGAGTTTCGGGCGCAATCTCTTGATGGGCGGAAGCTCGGAGGGTAATTCAATGGAGAGTCTTGAAAGCTCGCGTACCCGCTCCCTGGATGTGGCAAGGGTCGTATCGATCTTCTCTTCCTCTAGCTGAAGTTGTATGAGATTTTGAGCCCATGTTCCCGGCGTAGCCGCTATTCCGCCTGCTCCCGGAGTAATCGTCGGCGCTGATATCGAGGTTCTCTCGTAGTTCACGAGCAAGCTCTCAGCCTCTTTCATCTTGGATTTCGCTTCGTCTAAACGAGCCAACAGGACTTTGAGGTCGTCTTGCATCGTATCGAACGAAACCTTGGAGTTAATTCGCTTCAATTCCGCGACATGGTTGTCCAAAATACGCTTCGCTCGATTGGAGTCTTGGTCCACGTACGTGACGGTGAGGACGCTGGAGCGGGGGTCGGAGTCAATCGCGCGGTTGTCAGTGAGAGTTTGACGGGAAAGGTGGAACGAACCAGAGATATCCTTGATCGCCGTCTCGCTTTCAAGAAAGGCCTGGAAGATTTTGAGTGGACTTGGTCCGCTTCCAAGCATCGCAGATCCGGTTGCGGCTGAAGCGTCCATCACTCCGTTGCTGCCGAGAACCGAGGTTCGCGCCGGGAAAAACACGCTCATCCGTGCCGCGTATTCCGGAATCCGAATGACCGTAACGAGGACTCCAACGAGCGCGCCTAGAGCTGAAATGACGGCGATTTTCTTCCAACGGTATCGAAGGCGATCTCCGGCAAGGCCAGAGTCCGCGAGTTCATCCTCCCCGCGGGTGTGGGGTTCATTCGTGTGATCCATATAGGCTTAATTGATATTCTAGGGTCTCACTGTAAGCGAGTTGACAATGACATATGCCGACAGAATTTGACTAATGGCCACAAGAGAGACCCCTCTTGGCTGTCCAAACAGGAGACTGTCGCCCGGCTGAATCTCAGGGTTGCTGCCGACAATTCCGTCTTTGAGATACTCGTCCAAGTTGAATTGAGTGACTATAGGTTTCCCGTTGGCCACAGGATGCATCAGGTAGACATATCGCAAAGTGCCAACAGACGTGAGGCCCCCGGACATTGCCAAGGCATCGGATGCGTGGTACTTCTTGTGATCGTCCATCATGAAACGGCCAGGGGCCTTCACTTCGCCAAACACAAAGAAGATGTGCTTCTTTTCACGCACGAGAATCGTGTCGCCTGCCCGAATAGTCTCCCTCAACTGTCCTGGGCCGTCGACGTGGCCAGACAAGTCAAATTGCAGGAGTTCTCCGTCACGATAGATCGTGATATCGCTGAGGTTTCCTGACGGTAGCAAGCCCGACGCCGATGCAAGCGCGCCTAGAATGGTTGAGTTGTCCAACACCGGATAATCTCCAGGCTTTTGAACTTCCCCGGCAATGGTTATGCGGACGGTTTCGGGCGCTATGGCCGTAATAACATCTCCGTCGCTTAATGGGGGAATCTGGTCAGTTGGTTTCGAACGAGACGTGAACGTCTTCACTTCCGGGCCATGCCGAAGCGTCAATGAACTATCGATATCCAGTTTTAGGAACCCGCCTGCGGAAGCTACCGCCTCATAAATGTTTGTGTCGGCAGGTAATGCCAGTTGGCCTGGCAGCTTGACCGCGCCCAGTACCCAAATGCGAATCGTCGCTTGAGGAATGATCGAAATAAGGTCGTTTGGCTGAACAATCAGATTTCCAAGTTGATCGTTTCCCTGCAGGAGTCTGGAGTACTCGATTCGCGATAGCGTTTTGCCTCCCCTCACGACTTCGACATCCAACCGTTGCCCATCCTCCTTATCGGTAAGGGGCGGCAATAGCTGCCGAACGGTTACTGGATTCGGGGGAAGCACAACCGGGCCTGGACTATTCGCGCCAACTACATAGGCAAAGTTGGTTCGTTCCTTTTTGAGAGCGAGGAAAACGTCCTGAGCTCGAAAGAAGCGCTTCATTTTGGCCCTGAGCTGGGTTTGAGCTTCTTCCCAAGACTGGCCCTCGACTTTCAGCTGACCAAACCCGATTCCATAGATAGAACCGTCGGACATCACGGTGTAGTCGCCGTCGTATGCCGTTGCACTGGAATCGCCCGCTATATAGACTGACAAGACATCGCCCACTCTAAGCCGCACAATTTGCGGTGGCGCGGGTACCAATTGAGTAAATGTTAGTAAGAGAATAGTCGCAATCATAGAAAGTGCATTGATTTGACAAGAGTGTGCCGGTACATTGCAAATCCCACAGTATAGATTGTCAGATCTATAACTGTAGATGTTTCGTTTTTGCCGACTCAACGGCCGTCATCCGAATGCAAAGGATGACGACGTCCAGCCGACGCGGTTCCCAATTCCAAGAAAAAAGTCGAAAAGACCACATGGCAAAGGGATCTGAACATATCGCGGAACAAATTCTGGGGGTTGTTCTTCATAGCGGGCGTAAAAGAAAAGCTTAATTCTTGCTATCGCATGTTGCACCACCGCAATGGTTCAAGCTCAGGTCGATCCATGGAATTTCCCAGGACAATTTCCACACTTTAGGGACTTGTCGGGCCTCCCTGGCGCTGGTTTCGGAGTAACCGTACAGGGCCTGCCAAGTATCGAAGGAGCCATGGCCATATCGACCCCGATCGGATTCTCTCTTGCCAACGGCTATTTCGATATTGGTATTTCGGCCCGAAGCGTCGACAACCGGCCAGATTTCTTCCAACTAAGCTCAACTACGGACGACATTGGGAGTGGCACCGCGCAAGTGATGGGAGGGTTCCGAACACCGATCGGGACTTTGACGGTCTCATTGCAGGTACTCAGCCGAGAGTTGGATAGTGTCGCAAGCGCGCAACTCCAGTTACCCATTCGTTGGGACCATGGCGGCGTCAGCGTCGGCGTCCAGAACATTTGGAACCGACCCGAAGCGGCATCCCAAGGCGTTGCAGGCGCAAATGACCTAAGCCGCTCGTTTTTTGTCGTTTCAACGTACGAATTCTCAAAAGGCGACTTTGTCACGATTGGCAAAGGCGATGTTCGATTCCAAGGGGTTTTTGGCAGCGTCTCCGTCATGCCTGCCAAGCGATTCAAGCTGTTGGCCGAATACGACACCTTCGGTTGGAATCCGGCGATCGCTTACAGCTTGGGTCAAATTCCAAACCTAGGATCGCATTACGACAAGAATGAAGCGACCGTCGCATTCAGTCTCATCCAAATGCACCGATCCACAATCACCGTCAATTTTGCGTTCTAGGCTCGGCGCCTTTCCATGAAAGGTGTCCGCGTTATACAAAAAGGGCAGGAGTGCCGCCGGTATGCCAGAAAAGACCGCTTCCTTTAAGCTTGCCGGCGTCTACCAATGCGAGTAAGCCTGCAAATGCCTTGCCAGAATAGATGGGATCCAGGAATATTCCCTCTGTCCTTGCCAGGCGCTCAATGGCGGAGTTTCCAGCCTCGCTAGGGATTCCATATCCCGGCCCTACAAAATCGAAGTCTAAGTCGAAGTCGCTTGCGGCCATATCGGGTCCGTCGGGCACAAGTTCCCGGAGCGACTGAGCCAATACGGCGAAGTCGTTTGCAATTTCCGGTTCAGGATCGCAAGCGATTCCGAGCACTCTGGTGTTTGTTCCGTGAAACCCAAAGGACAAACCGGTATGAGTACTCCCACTCGAACTCGCAAAGACGACCGTATCAAAAGGTCGATCCAATTCTCGAACGGCCTCAAGAAATGCATAGGCGCCGATTGGAGACGAACCTCCAACTGGAATACGGTAGGTCTTTAGCCCGGAAGCCTCATATTCCAGCGCTAGATTCTCGGCGTGGGCATAGAGCGCTTCCCAGGTTCCATCGGAAAATGTTCGGAGGTCAATCCCAAGAATGCGATCCAAAACGAGATTTCCTTTATAGCCGAGAGTACGGACGACGTCGGGGCTCGCGATCTCAAACGGCATTGCCATAATGGCCGCAGCGCACTTAATTCCCAGCATGGAGCATGCCGCACCCAGTTGGCGGATGAAGTTTGATTGGGCAGCACCGCAGGTCACCACCACTTCTGCGCCAGACGCCTTCACGTCTGCCATCAGATACTCCAGCTTTCTTCCTTTATTCCCACCCATTGCCAGGCCGGTAAGGTCATCCCGTTTTATCCACAGGTCGATTCCGAGTTCATCAGACATGCGATTCAACCGATGAAGGGGAGTCGGGCTCTGAATTAAGGGGATCCGTTGCAGCTTCACGTGCTTCAGTTTACGTTGCGGGGGCATAATCTAATGCATGAGTCGTGGCAAACGCGTCGCCCGTGGTGTTGGACTGGGTTGTTTCTCGCTCTTGATCATCGCGGTTTGCTTGCTGTTTTTCACCGAGTTGGGGCACACGGTTCGTGATTTATGGCGCCATGGAATTATCCAAGCCGAAATCGGGAGTGACTCGGACGCCAAATACAACGCGTCCGAGGTCAATAACTTAAAGGCCCTCTATACAGCGATGATGTTGTATCACGAATCGGAAGGACAATGGCCCCAAGGAAATGGCTGGATGGATGCCATTAAGAATCGAGTCGCGACGGCCGATCTGGCGGGGGGCGAGGCAGATAAGAAGTTCGTAAGCCCATCGCTTGCCGGACAACCTGGCCAGTATGGGTACGCGATGAATGACTTGGCGAGTGGAAAATATAAGGGCGATATCAAAGATAAGAAGACGCCGTTGCTGTTCGACTCAAGCGATACGAGTCGAAATGCCCATGGTGACCCGGCTAAGTTACTTCCCAAGCCCCCAAGACCGGGCGGCAATGTCGGTATTGCGGTAGACGGGACGATCCTCAAGCTATAATTTGATGCTCCTTCAGGACAGAAGAGTCCACCCACGTTCAACGTCGAATAGAGGAAACCATGTCAACCATTTCAGTGAACAAGGCGTATTCGAGAGTCGACTACCTGAAGCTTATGCTCCTCAGTCGCGAGGGGGATCGACGGGAAGGAATCCTCCTTCGACAAAGCAAGGGTTGGTTTCAAGTCAGCGGGATGGGGCACGAGGCCGTTGGAGCGTTGGCCTTATCTCTGCGTTCTGACGACTACGTATTCCCGTACTATCGGGACCGGGCCATTGCATTGGCTCGCGGACTAACCAACTACGAATTGGCGCTTGCGTATTTTGCCAAGCGAACCAGCAGCTCGGGCGGCAGACAGATGCCAGGCCACTATTCCGACCGCGAGAAAAACGTCTTTAGCGTCTGCACGCCTACCGGGGGTTCATTGCTCCCTGCATGCGGCGCCGCATGGTCGATGAAACTGGCCGGGAACGATTCAATATGTCTCGCAACCGTTGGAGACGCCGCATCCCGACAGGGCGAATTCTATGAAGCGCTTGCTTTTGCGATTCAAGAAACCCTTCCGATCATCTTCGTCGTCGAAGACAACAAATATGGCATCTCCACGCCGACGGAGAAATTCCTGCCTTTCAACCTGGGAATTCTGAACCACGACCAGGTTGTCAAAATCGATGCCCGCCGACCGGATGTCGTCTACCAGGCGGGCAGCGAGGCAGCCGACCGGGCCAGGCGCGGAGAAGGTCCGACCTTGATTTGGGCTGACTTGGATCGTCTTTCGTCGCATACGTCGAGTGACGATCATCGGGTGTACCGAACACTTGCCGACATCGAAGAGATGAACCAGCGAGACCCGATTCGGTTATTCGTTCAGGATCTTGTAGATTCGGGCGAGCTATGCGAGGACGACTGGCAACGTATGCAGGAAGGGATTGCCCAGTTGGTCGATGCCGACTATCTCAAGGCTGAAAGGGAGCAGGATCCCGTTGCAAGCGAGAAGCTCTTACACAGTTTAGGCGCCGAACCTGAACTGCAAACACCGCCCATTCAATCGGGGCAACGGACGACAATGGTTGGAGCGATCAACTCCACTTTCCGAAAGGCCCTCGACGAGGATCCGAAAGTAGTCTTCTTTGGGGAAGACATCGAGGACCCAAAAGGGGGAGTCTTTGGAATTACGAAAGGCCTCAGTGACAGCTTTCCTAGCCAAGTCTTCAACTCGCCGCTAGCCGAGGCCACGATCATGGGGGTAGCGGTTGGAATGGCCGCTTACGGCTATCGTCCAGTGTTTGAACTTCAATTCATCGACTTCATTGCCCCAGGATGGAATCAGATCACGACAAATATGTCCACGCTGCGCTGGCGCTCCTTCGGACACTGGAAATGCCCCTGCGTGATCTATGCGCCGTACGGCGCTTATCTTCCAGGCGGATCGCTTTGGCACAGTCACAGCAACGAGGCGGCTCTAGCACATGTCCCTGGAATACGCGTCGCGATCCCGGCGACGCCCGAAGACGCAGCCGGTTTGCTTTGGACGGCGATGCATGCCGACGACCCGTGTTTTATCCTCATTCCAAAACATATCTTCCGAAAGCAAATGGATGTGGAAAAGGCGATTCCGGTGCCGTTCGGAAAAGCGAAGATCGTCCGCAGAGGAAGTGACGTCACGTTGGTTACATGGGGCAATTGCTTGGAACTCGCCCAGGAGGCCGCTTCCACAGTTTCGGCTAGCGTCGAGATCATCGATCTCAGATCCATCGTGCCTTGCGACTACGAAACTATCGTGCAGTCGCTGAAGAAGACCGGACGCTTGGTCGTCGTGCACGAGGATACGCGGACCTGCGGTTTTGGTCAGTCGCTCATTTCGGAAATAACGTCCGTACCCGACCGATGGAACTTGTTCCTGTCACCTCCACAATTGGTCGCCCGCGACGATGTCCACGTAGGTTATAACCCTATCTACGAATACGCGGCATTGCCGGACGTGACCCAAATCATCGAAGCCATCTCCGTAGTCATGGAGTAGGCCGCGTGGGCTCATTCTCAGAGGTCCGCATCCACTCCCAAGTCTCTAAGAGAAGAATGCCCCCAGTTCTTACGAGAACCGGAGGCACGCGGTGCAACCTTACGCTTCGTTAGCCGCTGAATTTTGAGTGAGAAGTCGATCCCATCTGTCTCATAACTTGGGCAGTTCCTGCGCTAGTCGGTTGATTCTGGGGGAGAAGAAATCCAGCCAGTGCGCCCCAGCCGATCAGCGTGATCACAATAAAGAACCCAAATGCGATCTTCTGAACCGTGTTCTGGGCCTTGTCGGAAACCGTAATTCCCCAACGGATCCCAAAATTCCAAATTCCATATGCCAAGTGGTACGAAGCCATCGCAACCCCCACCATGTAAAACACGAGCCAAAGATACGGCGCGGTGGTCAGCTTGTCATGCCAAGCCGCATACTCAACGACTTTGGCCGAGCCAGTTACATATTTGTAACCCGTCGTGGTGATCACGTGGACGATCAAGAAGATAAAGAGGAAGATCCCCGACCACCTTTGAAAGGTGTACATCAAGTTCTGCGACCATCCGTAAACGCTGCCAAAATAATTGGGCTTGGCGCGTGAAACGATGAAGATGCCGTAAATCGCATGGAACAGAATGGGAATCCAGATGGCACAGATCTCCATCGTCAAGAGGAAGAACTTGGGCATGCTCTCGAAGAAGCCGATGACGGCGTTGAACTTCTCTGGCCCCCCAAGGGTGAACGAATTCAGCACGAGGTGCTGAACAACGTAATAGCCGACCGGAACAATCCCACTTAACGAATGAAGCTTGTGAAGGACGAAATTCTCTTTACCGACTGCGATCGCCATTGCGTATCCAATCTTACCCCCGCTTTACGTTCAATGACCGTCCCTACTTGAAGGCAAACTACGAGTCATCTCAACCGAATTGCCCATTTTCGACATTTGGCATCCAGGGCGTATACGCTTGCGATGAACATCCGACAGGACCTATAAGATATTCCCAGTCATTCCTCAAAGAAACGATTCAAGTTTGGAAAACGCCCCGTTGCTCAAGGCGGGTACCCTTGATGCGATGCCATTTATTGCCGATATCTCCGCGCGCGAGATCCTCGATAGCCGAGGAAATCCGACCCTTGAAGTTGACGTCCTACTTGACAGTGGAAACGTTGGCCGCGCAGCCGTTCCAAGCGGCGCAAGCACCGGTCAATTTGAAGCCGTGGAACTGCGCGATGGAGATAAAAAGCGATATCTCGGAAAAGGAGTTTTGAAAGCAGTTCAAAACGTAAACGACTTGATTGCTCCGGCTCTCCTCGACAACGACGCTACGGACCAATCCGCGATCGACGCCGAGTTGCTCCAACTGGATGGCACTCCTAATAAATCTCGTCTTGGCGCGAACGCGATTCTGGGAGTTTCCCTTGCGGTGGCCAAAGCAGCGGCTAACCAAGTGAAGCTTCCGTTCTATCGTTATGTCGGCGGAGTCACGGCAAGGGTGCTTCCCGTGCCCATGATGAATATCTTGAACGGCGGAGCCCACGCCGATTCGAATGTCGACTTCCAAGAATTCATGATCCTACCGGTGGGGGCCTCGAGTTTTGCGGAGGCCCTACAGATTGGATCTGAAGTGTTCCACACGCTTAAATCGGTATTGAAGGCGAAGGGTCTCAACACCGCTTATGGCGATGAAGGCGGATTTGCTCCTAATTTATCCTCTCAAGAGCTGGCGTTCGACTATATTCTCGATGCCATCGTCAAGGCGGGCTACACTCCCGGCAAGCAGGTCTACTTGGGAATCGATCCGGCCGCATCTGAGTTCTACAAGGACGGAAAGTACCTCTATAAGGCAGGGGCGGTTCGTGAGCGTGGAAGCGACGAACAAGTTGCCTACCTCGTTGACCTTTGCACCAAATACCCGATCATCTCAGTTGAAGATGCCTGTGCCGAAGACGATTGGGAAACATGGAAGAAACTGACGGACGCACTCGGAGATCGAGTTCAATTGGTCGGTGACGACCTATTCGTGACCAATGTGGAGAGGCTCTCGCGAGGCATCGAAACGGGCACCGCCAACTCAATCCTGATCAAGGTCAATCAGATCGGATCGTTGACCGAGACGCTTGCCGCCGTCGACATGGCAAGGCGAGCCGGCTACACCTCCGTCATGAGCCATCGCTCCGGTGAAACCGAAGATACAACGATCGCAGACCTTGCGGTCGCCACGAATTGCGGCCAGATAAAGACCGGCGCCCCGAACCGAACGGATCGAGTCGCAAAATACAATCAGCTCCTTCGAATTGAGGAGATGCTTGGATCCACCGCAATCTACGCCGGCAAATCCGCATTTGGCAAGCTTGCTTCCAAACTGAGTTAGGGTCGACAAATTAGGACAGTTGGTTCCACGGCCATCATCGGCCTGGCCGTCGGACTATCTGTCCAATTCTTGCCATCGACCGGAAACTTTCCTAAGCGGGCATCCGGTTCGCTCAACACGCACCAGAGGGAACGATTCCTTAGGAGACCGGTTATTCGGTCGTCGGAATACCGCATTTCGTTGAATACTCTTCCACTCCGCTGGACTCAAAGAAGTGCTCACGTGAACTTCGGGGGCCAAAGATCCTGCGGCCCCCAAACAACGCGCCGTCGATGAAGTAGTGAGTGCCAAGAGTCGCATGATGCCGAAATGGCGATCAGGTTAGATAGGCGGTCAACTGTTCGATATGGTAGAGATCGTGCCCGATCATCGTGTTCGCCTGCTCTTCGATGCTGGTAAGTCCGTACACGGGATGGGTGAAACAGACTTGCAATTCATCGTCGGTAAGCGAGTTCAAGAGCACCTTCGTTCTTTGTCTTTGAGCGGTGAATATGTTGAGCTGCTCGAATAGATTCGATTTGGAATATCCCATTTCGATGGCGCGACGCCCCTCATCGTGAACGATGATCGACGTGTTGGGCCTGGCAAGAGCCCGGTCCATCCTCCCTCGAAACAACTGCTCCCAGTCTGCAAGGTGAGCTACCACTTCCCTGACCGTAAAGCGGCCCGGGGAGAGAGCCACATCGATTTTGGAGTCCGGAATAAGATTTACGACGCGACGCACGATAACCGGGCAGTTCCCAATGCTTTTGAGCAAATACGGGTTCACGCACTTAGAATACCGTCGCCTGTTTCCTATCAGATCCTGAGGCCGGCCTTATGCGCGTCATAAGGATCGATGTGTACGACTGCCTGTGCAGGTTGGAGTGCGGATTCCAACGCCGTCTCAATCTCGTCTGCCAAGTTGTGCCCCTGGACGACCGTCCAATCGTTTGGAACGACGACGTGAACGTCGATATAGTGAACGTTGCCGCTGTGCCTGGTTCGAAGGCGATGATAGCTCACTAATCCGGTTGCATTCTTCAATACCTCGTTAATCCGAGCTATCTCGTCATCCGACACTCGGCGATCAATAAGTTGTTGCACCGATTCGCGACCCATATAAATGGCGTTACCGGCGATCCAGAGCCCAAGACCCATTGCGAACCAGGCATCCGCCTCTTCCCATCCGGTAAACCGCGTCACCAGGAGCGCGCTTAAGACCCCTACACTCGTCCAAAAGTCGATCATGACGTGGCGCCCATTTGATTTCAGCGCCATGCTGTCCGTCTTCTGGGCTACCCGACGAATGTAAGGACCGACTACCAGGCTCGTCAGTGCACTTACGCCCATGATCCACAGACCGATATCGACGTTTTTGACCCTTGCTCCGTGGGTAAGGCGGTCGATGGACTCTTTGAAAATGAGACCCACCATCATAAACAGCAGAATCGATTCGCCAAAGCTAGCCAAACTCTCAATTTTGCCATGACCGTAAGGATGCTCTTCGTCAGGCGGAATTGCGGCGGCCCTTACCGATAAGTAAGCCACTAGGGCCGCTATCACATCGCCTCCCGAGTGAATGCTCTCCGACAGCAGGCTCATGGAGCGAGTGAGCATCGCAGCCATTACTTTTAGCAGGGTAAGACAAAGATTGGTGATGAGCGACAGCAAAGATGCCCGCCGCTTCAAACGCTCATCTGACGGATTGATCAGGTTCTTACGGGACATCTAACTACCATCAGTAAACCTTGTTTGCACCACTTAAGGTTTAGGACGCAATGCAAACAGTTCCATCGCACTGACACTCCAAAGAGGCACTCCAGCCGGTGGTTCGATGGTCACTCGCACTTCAGACTTGCCGCGCGTAAACTCGGGCGCGATTCCAAAGTCCGATGTATGCCATCGCTTTATTCGATCTTCGCCCGGTTCGAACCACCAACCGGCAAATTGATTGTCGACAAAGACCCTGGCGCGTTGCCGCCCGTGAAATCGATCGAATGTTTTGCGAAGTATTAGGCCAAGATTGTCGTCAGGGACAATGCATCGGAAGGATGCCGCATTTAAGTGGCTTGCAACCGTACTTGAGAACGCGGTTCCATCCGAGAACTGTGAGTCGAGCGGAAAGACAGCGCTCATGTTTTGAACTTTGAAGTCGCGAACCTTAAGGCTCAAGGCATCATCGATCCTGAATCGGTCGACACTTTCGCACTTGATCCCGGTTGACGTTATGAGAGTTAATTGACCAACCGTCTTTACTGAGCGAAAAAATGGTATCGCAAAGCCCTTTGCGGGCGCAGGCGCTATTTCCTTTCGATCGTCCACTCGGATTGAATCTGAGGCTTCCAGCACCCAGCCGGAACCTTGAAAATCACCGACCGTCTTAAAGGTGTCCCCTGTTACGGGAGCAGTTCGACCGACCGAAACTCGAATCGACACTTCGCCTACGTCGAGGGCTACTACGATGGATCCAGTCTCTGAAGATTCCTCGAACTCATTAAGAGTCTCGTCCCCTCTTATATGGAGTATCGGAGGAACGGCACTGACAAGTTCCATCAATCCTGGCCCCTCGATATCCATAATAACGCGCCTGCCACGGTGGTCGCGATAGAGACAATCTGATCCAAGGAACCGAAACTGAAACGCATTTTCCGACGAAGAAATAGATGGTGACATTGCTCAATAACCGACAAGCGGACGAAGGAATCTTGATGGTAGCACGATGAAAAGTTGGGCTGAAGATCCGGAAATTTGGTTCGAGACTCAGAAGATGCTTGCCGATCACAAGCTGAAATGCTGTGCGCTTTGCGGAGCGGTCAATGCAGCCTCCAACAGTGAATGTTTCGTCTGCGGATGGCATGGACAATTTGACTACAATCCGATACAGATCGAACAAGGTGTTCACCTTTTGCTTGACCGATGTCCTGAGCTGGCTCAAGCGATGATGGAGAGACCACTCCGCTCCGTACAGAAAAAGAGTTGGATTCACCGCCTTGTAACGCGGCTTGGCTGCATGTTTTTGGGCGCCAACAATGTACGGCAATAACGCGATGTTGGCCACCTGACAGGTGGGATTCTGGGCCTATAATGGAAGCTCCCTCAGGAGCAGTCATTGTCGTTTGGACCCGAAGAACTCACCCCACTTTACAGTTTCGAAGCCGAAATGAGCACGCTTGGATCCATGCTCTTATCGGAGCGTGCGGCCGAAGAAATCGTCACCATCCTTGACGAGCAGGACTTCTATCGCCCTGGACATCGCCTGATTTTCAAGGCGATGCGGCAGCTCACCCAAAACAACAAACCGATCGACATATTGACCCTGAAGGACGAACTGTCTGCCCGGGGCAATCTAAGCGATATCGGAGGCGAGGATTACTTGCTTGAGATTGCCGAGTATGTTCCGAGCCCGGCCAACTCCAATTACTACGCCCAAATCGTCCTCGACAAGTCCACCTTGCGACGACTGGAAGATGCCGGCCAGCGTATTCGTGGAGTGGTTCACGATCCCGATGCAGGAAGCGTCGATGACAAGGTTGATCGGGCCGAGCAACTGGTTTTCGAAGTGGGTCGAAAATCTCTTGGGAAGTACTTTCAACACGTCAAGGGACTCGCCAAAGAGTTTTTCGTCGACGTTGACAATATCATTGAGACGGGTACCCCTTTAACCGGCTTAAAGGTGGGCTTTTGGGATCTTGATCGATTGACGACCGGCTTCTACCCCGGCGACTTCGTCATCATCGGGGCCCGCCCTTCCATGGGCAAGACTTCCTTAGCCCTTGACTTTGTGGTGAACGTCGCTCAAAAACTCGTGCGTGAAGAAAAGGAAGGCAGTATCGCCGTCTTCTCCCTTGAGATGAGCGCGATCCAGCTCGTCCGCCGTATGGCATCGATGATCAGTGGGGTCTCGGCGAATGTGCTGCGGCAAGACAAGCCCATCACCGACCGGCAGTACAAGCAACTGGCTGACGCGTGCGACGAGCTCTACGGTCTTCCGATCTATGTTGATGACGCGTCTGACGTGACTCCTCTGGAAATGCGGGGAAAGTGTCGGCGGTTGAAGGCCGAGCATGGATTGTCGATGGTCGTGGTCGACTATCTTCAGCTCATGCGAGGTGGCCGTCGAATCGAGAATCGCGTACAAGAGATTTCGGAAATTGCCAGAGCCTGCAAGTCGATGGCCAAAGAGCTTGAAGTACCGGTGATCGCCTTGAGCCAGCTCAGCCGTGCGGTTGAAAACCGTGACGACAAACGCCCTCAGTTGAGCGACATTCGTGAGTCAGGCTCTATCGAAGCGGAAGCGGACCTGGTCATGCTGCTCTACCGAGAGAGTTACTATAAAGCCAAAGAAGAGCATCGTCCTGAAAACGAGAATTATGACGATGTTCAATCAGCGGAAGTAATCATTGCCAAACACCGAAACGGTCCCACCGGCAAAGTTATTCTGGGGTTTCAACCTGCGTTCGCCCGCTTCCGAAACTCGCAAGAGGGAGCATTCAGGGCAAGCGAAGACTAGACCGCTTAGGTCGGCTCGATTATCCTGTCGATTCGACTTGTGCTTGACTGGATGTTAGCGCTTGGGCGAGGGCCCTGCTGCAGCCAACGCCCTATCGGCCTGGGCGCCGATAAGCCGCAACTGACCGTTTTTGTTGATTCATCTACTTGTCTGGCATTCGATCTGGAATTCTATTCCTTCAACGCCTATCCCAGGTCCCCTTAAACAATGCCACAATCGTAATGTATGAAAGTCCTGGTGGTCGGGAGTGGTGGTCGTGAGCATGCGTTAGCTTGGAAGTTGGCACGAGAGGCGGAGGTTATCGCAGCGCCAGGGAACCCCGGGATTGCGGAGGATGTAGAGGTCGTCTCGATTACGCCGAAGAAGCATCGGGAGTTAGCCAAGCTTTGCCTAGACCGACAAGTCGACTTGGTTGTCGTCGGGCCAGAGGATCCGCTGATTGAAGGCCTCGCGGACACGCTGAGGGCGAGCGGCATTAACGTATTCGGGCCGGGCGCCGATGGCGCGGGCCTAGAGGGCTCCAAGGCTTTCTCAAAGGTCCTGATGCAACAGGCGGGCGTTCCGACGGCCTTATTCGAAACATTCACCAATGCGGCGCTTGCCAAGGAGTATGCCAAGAAGCGCTTTGACGCGGGCAAGGCAGTTGCTGTAAAGGCAAGCGGAAACGCGCTTGGGAAGGGTGTCGTGGTGGCATCGACATTTGAAGAAGCCTCAGAAGCGATCCATCAGATGTTGGTGGGCAAGCAGTTTGGACTTGCAGGCTCGAAAATAGTGGTCGAAGACCGTTTAGAGGGCCCGGAATTCAGCGTCTTGACGATCGTGGGGGACAAGAACTTTGTCAGCCTGCCGGTGGTTCAAGATCATAAACGCTCCCTCGACGGGAACAGGGGACCCAACACAGGCGGGATGGGAGCATTTTCCCCCGTTCCATGGGTCACCGACGAACTGATCGCCCAAGTCGAAGAAACGATTATCAGTCCGACTCTCGCCGCTTTACGATCTCAGGGCATTTCCTACCGAGGAACTCTTTTCTCCGGGATTATGATGGATGGCGGGCAACCGCATTGCCTTGAATTTAACGTGAGAATGGGGGATCCGGAGACGCAGGTCGTCGTTGCCAGACTAGGCACGGGATTTTTGGATGCGCTGTATGCGGCCGCAACCGGGGAATTCGTGGAAGCACCGGAAGTCTTAGCGAACGCGGCCGTTTCCATTGTCGTGGCAAGCGAACACTATCCGATCCTAAGTTCCAAGGGCAGCCCTATCAAGTTATTGGAGTGTCCGGTTGGAGCGAAGTTCTTCCACTCTGGAACGGCGATGTTAAACGGTGAACTCATTACGAATGGAGGCCGAGTCATCAACGCCACTGCCGCGGCTAATACGCTTCGGGAGGCCCGAAAGCTCGCTTATCGTGCTGCCGCCGCGGTCGTTTTTGAGGGCGCCAGATATCGATCTGATATTGCGGCCGAATAGGTGTTCAGCCAGCGCCTTCGATGCCCTTTTTGAATGGGTATTGCTATTCCTGATATTGCCGTTTCTTTGGAGTCCGTTCGGAGCCAAAACCTGATTGCGGGGCCAGGACTCGCGACAACGTCCCCTCTTTATGAGGTGACTAAGATCTCGCGTCATCCAAGGTAATTTGCGAGCCATTCCGCAAGAAACTGCTGTTGTTTGGCTTGGAGGTGCTCGTCAAAGCTCTTAATTGAGCAATTGCAAGCGCGGTGAGTCCAAAGTCCCGGATCCGGCGTAGCATTAAAGAGTTCTTACCAAACGGCTAAGCAATGACATCCCCACAAACATCAAGACGTAGTCTCCTCAAGAATGCAGGATTAGCCGGTGTTGCAAGTCTGTTGCCAGGTCTAGCCTTCGCCGATGGGAGAAAGGGAAAATCCAATCGCAAGCGGGTGTTACGATTCGCTCATTTTACAGATTCGCACGTAAATCGTAACGGGGCGGACGCAAGGTGGCTGGCTAGGGCATTGGAACATGCGAACGGCTTGGCGGATCTGCCCTCCATGATCCTTTTTGGAGGAGATATGATTTTCGAGGGGCTGAACGTCGACGCCCAGCAGATGCGCGAACAGTGGGCTCAATTCTACGGCGTGATGAGGAACAGCAATCACCTTCCAGTCCAATACTGCCTTGGGAATCACGACATTTGGGGCTGGACTTCTTTTACGGTGGACCCAAAAGAGCCCCTATATGGCAAGCGATGGGCTCTTGATACCCTTCAGATGGACCATGCCTACTACAGCTTCGATAAGGCGGGATGGCACTTTATCGTCCTCGACAGCGTGATGCGGAATCGAAGCGGGTACGTTGGTCGCCTTGACAAGGACCAGATGGCCTGGCTGGAGCGAGACCTTGCCGCCCATACTGACAAACCTACGCTAGTGATGTCGCATATTCCGCTCTTGTCAGCGTGTAGCAGCTTTTTCGGCGAGTCAGAGCATCAGACTTACTGGCACGTGCCAGGAGCCCTCATGCACATGGATGCTCGGCACGTGAAGGATCTGTTCCACAAGCACGGAAACGTGAAGGTTGCGATCAGCGGTCACATTCACCTTGTCGACCGAGTGGACTATAACGCCGTAAGCTATCTGTGTAACGGAGCGATCAGCGGCAATTGGTGGAAGGGGCCCTTCCAAGAAACTCCTCCAGGTTATGCTCTCATTGACCTCTACGACGACGGCACGTGGCACCGGGAATATATCAAATACGGCTGGCAACCCATCGCTTGACCCATCGCTCGCGGCGAGATTACTGCTCAATCGCACCCGAATCCAATCAGTTCGCCTGATAAGAAATGAGCCGAGGTGTTGGGCATGCGTCGAGATGCTTTCGCAACAACTCTCCTTTCAAGAACGCGCAAAACCCAACCGTCCCCAGCTCGTTATCGCCGCACTTGGCGACAAACACAGCCTAGCTTGTGGCCATCCTTGCGTTCCGCTAAACAGGCCTTTGGCCCAGGCGACTTATCGGGCAAAGGGTCTTAAGTACCACGACCCAATCACGTCGACTTATTGAAACGAGGTCATTTCAAAGAAGACTCCGCCTCATTTCACGGCAAAGAGTGAGTCGTCGAGTCCCGAATTGACCTTGATCCCGGTGTAATCGGTCGCTCCCGCCAACTTGTCCTCGCCGTTCTTAACTTCCATATGGGTTGGAAGCCATATTCCGTTGAAGCTGACAGGCGCTGAATAGGTGAAAGTTGCCAGCTGCTTGCCGTCGCGATTAAACCAATCCCGGCGAGTCACATACTTTTTGGTCCGGTCAATCCAAACTCGGTTTCGAGTCAAGTCAATATCGCTCTGCTTGAAGGTCAGGTCAAACACAACCAAGTCGGATGCTTTATCCTCTTCCACGAACTTGGCGTCAAAGAGAGATGTGAACAAGTCAGGCGTGAGAACGCCGATTTCTACTGTGGACTGGCGCTTCCCTGGCTTATTGGCAAGATCCTCCTTCGAATGCAAACTTCCAAATTTGAGGGCCTTTTCGGCGCCATTGATCACGTAGACGATGCCGGTATCTTCGATCTTGGTTTCGGCACGCATCTTGAGCGGAACCTTGAAAGACAGCGTGGTCTCTTTAAACTGAAAAGCCGCGCCAAAATCCTTGTTGATTTTCTTTAGCTCTAGCTGGTTACCTGTCTTCACCAGCGCGACAAGCGTGACGTCCGTAATTCCCGTTTGGACGAAGCTGTCGATGCTTGTCGTCTGGGTCAATTCTTTGGCGAGAAACGCCATCGCAAGTAGGGTTGTCATGGGAGTGGATTGTCTAGCTTATTCTTATTAACGTTGCCCAAGCGACATTCAACACCTTGCGGGCGAAGTTTCGATTCTGATCCATTGGTTCAGGACGGTGTTCTCGAGTACCGGAGCAGTTTTAGCTTTGGCTTTGGTCAGATGTTGGATACACTAGTCGGTGTGACGTCGGATCCGGTCGCACGCTACCTATCCCAACGCGGCGCAAAATTTGATCGCAAGAATCGACTGCGATTAATGAAGTCGAGCGAGATGTTGGATACTGCCCTTCGCATTTATCAGCGATTAGGGCTTACGTTTTTGCGGTTAACCGTAGCGCCGGCGTTGCTCTGCTTGGCTTCAGTAGGATTTGTGCAGAACTACGTCCTTCCCGACTTGTTTACGACAAATGGCAAGGGCAATGGCGCACAGTTTATGGGCGAGATTGCCGGTGCACTCGGACTGGCAGTATTTGTGGGGGGGCCCCTTTTTCTGCTGGGCCTCTCCTATACGTCTTCTCTAGTTGTTCACCTGGTTTCCGACTACATGCTGGGTAATCAGCCAGATCCGGAAGCTGCTGCAGAGACGGCTCGAAACGTCCTTCCGCGACTGTTTCTGGTGAACCTCAAAGAACTGTGCCTTTCGCTTTCGGGCATCATTGCTTCCACCTGTGTGATGGGGGTCGGCGGATATGTGGCGAAGACGAGTGCGGACACTGATGCGACGGCCGGCATCGTAGTCGGCATCGGCGCCTTGGGACTCATTTTAGGCTGCTTCGTGTTTTTATACATTGTGGCCTGCGACGCGCTTGCGGCCCCGATTGCAGTTCTGGAAAATGCGGGATCCCGATTGGCGTCCAAGCGAAGCCGAAAGCTCCTTAAGAAAGCAGGATATCACCTCGGTGGAGCAAGCTCGATTTGGTCGCTCTACATTCTTCTGCTCTTTTTGTCATTGGTATTGGGTTCGGGACTTTACCTCTTCATTGAATTGCTGGGCATTCGGCAGCACTTGTCCGATTTACTGTCGTTTCTGCCCGGCGAACAACTATTCTTGCAGGCATTTGACCTTTTACCGTCCTTTATTGTGATCTGGACATTGATGCCGGTCTGGGCTTCGGTGATCACGATCGTATACTACGAACGCAGAATCCGATTAGAGGGTTTTGATATTGATGTCCTCGCATCTGAAATCGCACATGGCACGACTACGGTCAATCTCCATCCTTAGCGCCACCCTCACGTTTTCGGTTTGCTTTGCTGGACCGTACGTCGATTTGCAGCGCCAACTGGCCCGCGCCACCACTCCCGATCAGGTCTTCAAGATTGTCTCCGACAGCAAGGAAGCCTCCCAGCAGGCAGAGATCAAAGGTGATCTGGACTCAAGCTCCGACCAAGACGCGGATCGGACGGCGATCGCCCAGGACATACGCGCCATCGTTGACCTTGCCTCAATGGATGAGCAACGGACCACCACTAAGGTCGATCAATCTGAGGCACATCAAATAAAGAAGTCGCCTCTCTATCGAGATAAGGGGGTTGACCGGAGCCGCAATTGGTTCGCTGACGCTATCGAGAGACTGAAAAACATTCATCTTGACAAGCCTGTGGAGCCGACAGGGAGTGGCGCCAATTTTGGAATAATAGGGCAGTGGATCGTCAATCTGGTCTGGGTGTTGTTAATCGGCGCCGTTTTGACGGCGCTGTTTTATGTGATTCGATACCTAGATTGGAGAAATGCGCTCACAAGAAAGACGAAGACCCTTTTAGAAGAAGATGAGCCGGAGCGAACCCTCGACGAATGGCTACTGCTGGCCGACGAGCATTCGACATCCGGTCGATACCGCGAAGCGGTTCGGGCACTTTACTTGGCATGCCTCCTTAAATTCGATGAACATAACGTGGCCCGCTTTGAGCGCGGCGAAACTAATTGGGAGCACCTTGCCAGAATCCAAGCGAGCCCAAACCTTCCAAATAACCTAGACTTTACCGAAGCGACACAACGCTTTGACCGCATTTGGTACGGACGCCAAACTCGAGGACTTCCCGATGTCGAGCTCTTCCGAGGGTGGTACCAAGAGATTGCCGCCTCACTCGGAGGAACCAATTGAAGCGAACAGGTTTGCCGCCTATCGCCTGGGCGCTCGCCGGGCTGCTGGGAATAGCGGCATTCTTGCTGTCTCTCGGCCAGCAAGACGTCAATTCGAATCCGGAGGCCCATTCCTACTCTCCAAGCGGCATTTCCGCTTTTTGCGAGTTACTTAGGCGCCATGGCTTGCAAGTTGTAGTCGACCAGCAAACGCGCCCAAGATTGGGACCGAACGACATTGCGGTTGCCTTTGAAATGCAGCCGGTGGACATCGCCAAAACAGTGGGAGTGTCCACGCCCGAGGGGGATTTTCGCGACTACTTTTGGAAGCACATTAGTGATGGAGGCACCGGGATTCTCCTGCCGATGCAAAGGGATTTCTTTTCCGCATCGCAAATCGCCACCGACAGTTCACCGTTGTCAATAAGTGACTCGACGACCGGTGAGACATTCAAAATGTCCAGTTCGGAATCTGAAGTCAGTGACTTTACGGAGCCCGATATCAGCGACACTAACTCCAGTATCACCCTCTGGGCTTCCAACCGCCAGGCCTTCCTGCGAGCATATCGAGTGAACAAGGGCACCGCGCTTGTGATTAAAGATGGGATCGGTATCACAAACCGTTTTATTGACAAGAATGACAATGCCAAGGCATTCTCGGCACTCTTCTCCGTTTTGGCCAAGCCTGGAAAGCGGATCGTGTTTACGGAAGCGAGCTTTGGCAATGTTCACGAGCGAGGATTACTGGAGACAGTTGGCCCTTGGGCCAACGCAGCTTGGCAGCAGCTAATCTTCCTTGGCTTGGTCGTTGTTTTCACCCTTGGGAGACGATTTGGGATCTCAGACGAACCCCGCAACGTCCAACGTGGATCGAGAGAGTTGATGGATGCGCTGGCTGATACATTCCGCCGAGCCCGATCCACTCAAGCAGCACTTGAAACCTCATGGGTTCGAGCAGACGCTGATTTGAGGCTGATCTTAAAACTACCCAAGGACGCCACGCGCAGTGAACGGGACAAGTTAATTCCTGTGGATCTCCAAAACGCCCTCGCACGCCTTGAAGCGGCGAAACAGATGCCGTTCGTCCCCACCGACCAAGCGCTAGACTTGATCAAGCGAGCCGAATATGAATTGGACGCGTTTCTTGGACCGCATCGAACAAATCATCGCAGGCTTGCTAAACTAAAGGCATGAAACTTAAATCTGTCCTGGCAATCCTCACCGGTTGCTTGGTTTCATTGTGTCTTGCATTCGGCCAAGGCGCTCCGATGCGTCAAGCTACCCCCTCTGCCGCCGACATGGCCAAACTTACAAAGCTTGAAAAGGAGTATAAGTCCTCGCAGGCTGTCCTCAAATCAAGGCATCGAGACAAGAAGGCGATCGAGCGATTCTCTACGATCGGCGCCCTCTACGGCCATGAAAGTATGATGAGCCCTGCCTTGCCGCCCCGGGTGAAGTATCGTCAAGCTCTACATATCTACCGGGAAGTCCTTAAGGTGGACCCGTTAAACAAGGTCGCCAAGGCTGACTCGGACCTGATTATCAGTATCTATAAAAGCATGGGCCGTCCGATACCAAAGGACTGAACGGAGAAGCCACAAAATTCAGCTAATGAAATCGCTTTCTCATCAAGAAACGAAAGAGTCCCAAATTGACATCGGGTAAGGGTGTTCTTTATCGTGACATTAGCTGAGCAAAGTCGAGGGCGGAGGAGTCCTCATGTGACGTTCTGCCCAGGCTCCCTCTTGAGCAGCCCTGGAATTGGCTTTCGGGCAAAAGGCCGGCGCCGATTGAAAATTTCCGTCATTAATTCACATGGTTGACCACTTGGACAATTCAACACCTGCGCCGCGCGCTTTAAGTGACAGAACGTTTCTGATCATTCTCGTAGCCGCATCCGTGTTCTTGGCCGCGCTACCCTTCCTAATCGGAGTGTTGACAACGCCAAGCGGAAGTTCCTACTTGGGTTACCAGTTTGGAACCGACGACCATATGGTGTATTCGGCTTGGATGCGGCAGGCGATGGATGGCCGCTTCTTGATGGACAATCGGTTTACGACCGACACCCAGCCTGGTTTGACGGTTCACCTGTATTTCTTTGTCCTTGGATTGATTGCAAAACTCACTGGCACTGCGCTTGCCTCAACCCTAAGCAGGCTCTTTTTCAGCGGACTTTTTGTCGTCTTGATCTCCAAGTTGATTCGACGTCTCGATTGGAATACCCTCACCACTCGACTTGCCATGGTCTTTGTGGTGGTGGGAGGTGGAGTCGGATTTCTGGTCTGGCACATGTTTGGAGTCGCAATAGTCCGTCCTGCGCCTCCCTTCCTATCCGATCTGCTTGGCGGGTTACTCCCGACCGACGTCTGGCAACCCGAGGGATACGTCTTCCCATCCATGCTGACCAATGGCCTATTTATGATGAGTCTGTGCCTCATCGTGACGACCATTAATTGCTTGTTGGAGTCTCGAGATAGCTGGAAGCCAGTTCTTCCAGGAGCCCTTGCCATCGGCATTCTTATGAACGTGCACAGTTACGATGTGCTTCTGATCGCACTTGTGATGGTGGGATTTCTGGCCGCTTCCATTGCAAGGCGCCAAGTCACGAAAGAATGGGCCGTTCGAGCTGGAGTCATCGTCCTGGGAGTCATTCCGGCTGCCCTTTGGTTCGTTCATGTTCTCCAAAGCGACGCCGTGTTTCAAGCCCGCGCCCAGACGGATACGCCGACCGCAAGTTTCAAGGCGGTCCTCTTTGGTTACGTGCTCATGATGTTCCTTGCCTTGGCTGGTTTGGCCAATCGACCAGCAAAAGATACGCCCGAGAAAACGCGCCGTCTCGCCGGTGTCGGCGTGGCAGTTATCCTCTTGATCGGCATGTACATTGCTGCCTTTAGCTCAAAGGACAAGTATTTCCTGGATGCGAGTGGTTGGATCCTGGTGACATTAATTGCAATTGGTTCCACTGTTTTGTTGGCGGATGACAACCCTGTCCTCAATTTGTTGATTTCCTGGGCGCTGGTTGGAACGGTGGCCATCTACTTTCCAGGTTTGTTCCAACGGAAGCTCTCGATGGGGCTGAGTATTCCGTGGGCGATATTGGCGGCATACGGAATACAGAGCATTGTGGGCAATCAGGAGAAGTCGGTGAAGACTTTGGGTACGGCGTTGGCCACGATTGCGCTTTGTGCCACTTCGATCCGATGGTTGACGCGTGAGATCCAGCTTATCAAGTCCAATGCTTCCAACACATCCGTGCAAACAGTCTTTCTTGAACCGGACGTTCGGAAGATCATGGACTACCTTGAGGGCCTGAAGGGCCGACATGTCTTGGTGGCTCCGCCTGGCATCCCCTCGGGTTCGTTTGCTTCAAAAACACAAGAGAACGGAAACGAAAGCGTGACGCCGGCGCTCGCCGACCTGAATCCGATTGCCTCCGGACTCACCGGCGTCTATACCTATGCGGGTCATTGGAGTGAAACACCGGACTACAATAAGCGTCGGACGCTCCTTGGCAAGCTCTACTTTGGAAAGATCGATGACGACGCACGTCACGCGATCCTAAAGCAGATTGGCGCCGACTACATGATTTCCATGAGCCCCGGCGTACTTCCTATCCCCACCGTCGACTTTCGCAACTACGGCGACGTGGTCGTCAGCGGCACAAGATTCAGCTTGATTCACTTGAAATAGCTGCGGTTCTGTTTATGGATGGACTACGGAGGCTGACGAGATAGGGGCGGTGGTCTTTGGGATAATTGGGGTTGTCGGGGCGGTTGGGCCGACCGCGATGATCTTCTCACCACCACCATAGTAGCTGTGATTCAAGAGCTGTCTTTCCTGGAGCACGCCATTCTTGTAAACAAGCCGATAGGTTGTGATGGAATGTCCTCGGCTTCCCTTCTCGATCACTTCCCTATCCCCAACGGGCAATTTAGGGTCGTGCACGATTTCGACGCCGGTGTCCCAAGACTTTCCGCCGACCTGTTCCAATTTAACCGTCACGCCCGGTTCCTTCTTACCAAGAACTCGAAACGTGAGTAGTCCTGGTTCAAAATAGGAACTGATTGCAATCGGATAGGGCTTGTCGTTTTGAATGACTAGATCCAGATTTCCGTAGTCGACAGTAGCATCCCTGCCAAGGGGCACATAGGCCACCGGCATGGAGTGATTCGACCGGCGTAAGATTTTCAGGTTACTGAACAGACATGCATTGTACATCGTCGTGCTTACCTGACATATTCCACCGCCGATACCGGTGTCGTGCTTTCCGTTTTTATAAACTCCCGCCAGTTTGAAGCCCTTAGCCTCGGTACGTTGACCCACGGTCCCGTTGAAGCTCATGGTATCGCCAGGCAACAAGACCACGCCATTCAGCTTTGAACTTGCCAACTTGATATTTGAGTTGCGGTTATATTGGCGCTTGGGAAACCGCGTTGAGAATGACGCCACCACATCGGTGATTTCAGCCAGCTTGTCATCGGCAATGACTTTGGCTCCCTGCGTGATCGGAAGATGAACGATACTGTCGCCGCCTTTAATGGCAGATGCAACCGCCTCTGGCAACTGGGACTCAACCAGGTCCAGGGTTGAAATCTCAGGCTCGCGATAGATCGTGCCTTTTAATAGCAGCACTCGCGCAGGTCTCGGCTTTCCAACCGCCTTTTTGAGTACCGTCGCGACACTCTCGCCAGTCGGTTGTATCAGGCGATAGACTGCATCGAAAGACTGGTCGGGTGCGTCCACTACGGTATCGGACGTTCCCGACAAAACCGGTAACTTAGCCACCGTCGCCACATCGTCCAAGCCAACTCCCAATTCCGAAGCCGTCATCCTTGGGAGAACCAAATTGATAGCATCCACATGAACTGGCAGTTTGCGCCGCTTCTGGTCTTCCCACCATATTCGAAGCTTCTTTGCCGCATCTTCAGGACTCATGCCACCCAAATCAATGCCAACGACTCTGGAGTGGGGCCTGATCACGGCTGCCTGGTTTCCGGCAAGAGCCGAAAACGCCGTAGCATTCCCAATCCAACCAAGCAAAAGGACGTAAGCGAGTCTATTCATAAAAAATGTTGCGGTATCGGAGCGTTAGAGTGTTTAGCCGACAGTGGCTAGTTAACACGGATTAACGACTAATTATGACACTTTTAGAGGTAGAGGTGTTCCGGCATATTCGTCAAAGTAAAGCGCTCATGCCCGATCCGGCGGCGAGCCCTTCGCTATGCGGCAGGCAGCATCGAGTAAAATGCCCAAATGCCTAAACTGGTTTGGCTTAATGGGCAGGTAATGCCGTTGGAGTCGGCGGTAACGACAGTTGCCGACCATGCGCATTTGTACGGTGATGGTCTCTTTGAGGGCATTCGGATGTACAACCATCGCATATGGAAACTCGACGAGCATTTGGACAGGCTCTATCACGGCATCAAATTTCTTGGCTTCGAGATGCCTCTGACCATAAAAGACCTCCGTGCAACCGTAATAGACGTTTGCGGCCAGGCAGACATCAGCGACGGCTATATTCGGCTCAATGTAACCCGCGGAACGGGTCTGGGCTTGGATCCAAAGTGGATTGATCGAACCGCCAATGTCATGATCATGGTGTCGACTCTCTCGCTTTATCCGGCTGAGGCGTATGAGTTGGGGCTATCGGTGGTGACCTCGTCCATCCGAGTAATCCCTGCCGATTCTCTGGACCCTCGCTTGAAATGTATTGGCCGCTACGCTGCGAATATCTTGGCGAAGCAGGAAGGGAATCGAATGGGTGCGGGCGAGGCTCTCATGCTCAATTATCAGGGACAGGTTGCAGAATGCACCGGCGATAACATCTTTCTCGTGGAGGACGGCGTCGTCCGGACTCCGCATCCGTCATGTGGGATACTCCGAGGAGTCACTCGAGACACCGTTATCCAAATCGCCAAGGATGCCGGGTATCAAGTCGAGGAGACGATCCTCACCCCATTTGATATCTTTAGCGCCGACGAGGCGTTTCTAACCGGTACGGCGGCCGAGGTCATTCCAATGATCAGCTTGGACAACAAGAAGATTGGATGCGGGGTGCCCGGACCGGTGACACAAGACCTAATGGCCCGGTTCCGAGTCCTCACCACGACGACCGGAGTGCCTTTCTGAGCGAGCATTGCGCCGCGTGCGGTAGGCCGGCTGATTTTAGGGTTGTTCAAGACGGCGTACAAACCTGGGCTTGTGGCGCATGCATCGACGTCTTGACTCCCGATGCAGGTCTCTCGACCATCGCCTTGGCGATGTGCCACCTAAAACGGCACCGAGGGATATGCCCTTTTTGCCGTTCCACTCAAGAAGAGGCTCTCCAAACCGGGTTGGTCGGATGCCCACTGTGTTATGAGATGTTGGATGAGCTTGCCCTCGCCCACTTCGGCATTAGCCGGGGGGGATGGACTCCCGAAAGGAAGTGGAGCGTTGGATCGTGGAAAGGTTGGCCTTCCGAATCTGCCTCAGTACATCTTGACTAAAACTGGCTTTGTAACGGACACTATACGTTGACACCACGATTATTTTGGTTCGCAAGGGCGGCAGTACGTTGCCGATGTTGTTTTCTAAATCACCAGGTTATTATGATCTGGGGCGGAAGTGAAGCAATCCAAGGGAACGGAGTGTTAAACTGACAACCCGCGCATCGAATTGATCGGCGCGCCCGTCCTTCCCTATGCCGAATGACGCACTACAAGACTCACTGGCCGAAAAGCGCTGGCTTACCGCTCTCGCAGAGGGCGATCCTAGCGCGTTGGGCGGGATTTACGAGTTATATGGTGAGCGGATCTTCCGCTACACCTTTCGGATGCTTGGTAATCGCACGGATGCAGAAGACGCAACCGCGGAAACTTTTCTGCGGGTGGTTCGGCGGTCGGCCGAACTTCGCGCCGACGGCGCCTTTCGGACTTGGTTGTTCCGCATTGCTCGGAACCTATGTATCGACAAACTACGGCAACACAAGCTTATGGAGTTGCCGCCAGATGCACAGTACTCTGGCGCAGAGGAACGCACGACCCTTCGGGTTACCGTTCACCAAGCGCTCAACGACCTGCCCCTTGAGTACAGGGAGCCTCTTATATACTGCGATCTGGAAGAGATGAGTGCAAAAGAAGCCGCCGACATATTAAAAATCAGCGTTCCCGCGCTGAAATCGCGACTCTATAGGGGTCGGCGAGCACTGAGAGACAAGCTTGGAAGCGCCATGGAGCGGACGCCGTGAATAATGAACTTTACAAAAAATTAGTCGACCTATACGCTGGGAGAGAACTGCCCAGCGAACTTGATGCAGAAATGGAAGCGGCTGCGGCCGAAGATTTAGTACTTGGCCGGGAAATGCACACTCTAAGAAGTGCAGTGGACTTACTCCACAATGATGCCGGACCCGAATATACTGAGGAGTCCTACCAACGGATCCTTATGAAACTTTATGCGCGCGGCGCAGCGATTCAACCCAAGGCGCCCTCGCCCCTTCACCTTCAATATCACCTGCCCATTCAGGGCTAAGCGACCCGTAACCCATGAAGCTTGTATGTCCACGTAAGGAGTTCTTCGAAGCAGTCAGCGCCGCAGCGGCGGCCGCTAGCCAACGCACCTCCGTCAATATTCTTCAGTACTTGAAGATTGAAGGATTCGAAAGTTCGGTGCGGGTCATCGGGTGCGATGGCGAGATGTGGGTCGAGCGCGAATTGGCCTGCTTTGTTGCCGATCCAGGCGCCATCTGCCTCCAATCCAAATTGCTGACCGATATTGTCAGTTCGATGCCAGACGGCGATATCGAGCTACACACGCTTGAAAATGGCGGCGTGTTGCTCCAGCAGGGCGCGTCTGAATATCGAATGATGAGTTTGGACGCAGAGGATTTTCCGGAGCCACCGTCTTTTGGCGGAGATGGAGAGCTTCGACTTCAAATGGGACTGCTCAGAAAGGCTGTGGACTCGGTTATCTACGCAGTGACTCCCGAACAGCATAAGGCAGTTTTGACTGGCGTCTTATTCTCCTACAATGGCCGGTCGCTAACTTTGGTAGCGACCGATACCCATCGTCTTGCAGTGAGAAAAATAGAGCAAGAAGGAATTGGGACCAGCATCAACGCCGTCGTGCCCGAGAAGGCACTCCGAGCGATCAAGTCCCTTCCGATTCCAGACGATCAAGACGTCGAAATTCGTTTTGGAGGCGGTCGCCTTGGTGTCGAAGCGACCAATGCAAAAGTTGTTTCCCAACTCCTCGCCGGTACTTATCCCAACTGGGAGCGGGTCGTTCCCACGGAATCAACGCGAACCTGGATGGTCGAGGTCGACCAACTTGCCGAGAAAGTAAAACGAACGATGATTCTGGCGCGTGACAACGCAAACCGAGTTAGGTTCAAAGGGGAAGGCGATCAGATTCTGCTCGCGGCGCGTTCCGAAGAAAAGGGCGAAGCGAAAGAAGAGGTCCTGATGATCCCTAGTAACGGCGAAGTCGAAATCGCATTCAACGGCAAATACGTTCAGGACGTGCTAAGCGCCATCGAGGGCCCAGGCGTCCGAATTGAAATGACAGAAAGCTCGCGCCCTGCCGTGTTCCGCCCTGCGGACGACGAATCTGGGTATTTCTGCGTGATTATGCCGATGGCGCTCGCCTAGCCTTCTCTCCAGTACTTCCCATCGTCTCTGGCTCGCACAGAGACAATGTGAGCATTTCGCTTGAACCCATACTTCTCGGCGATGCATGGGTTCAGACTACGTATTAGTGCTGGCAGTTCTTTTGCAGGCGAAGATTCAGCACATGGAAAAGGACTAAGAAGACTCCACCCATCACCGCCAACGTGGTTGTTAATATCCGGGTGGGAAGGTACTTGCTGTCATGGTCCAGCACGAAGTGGCTGATAATGATCGCAACCACGCCCGTCATAAAAAGCGCGGCGGGACGCCATGAGCGATGTCGTCGAACGCCAGTGAAGATCGCAATGCTCGCGACAGAAAGGGTTATGGAAAGAAACACGATGTCGGTTGTCGTCGAGCCGATGAATCCCATTCCGAGGACGGATAGCAGTCCTAGTGCAAGCCCGCTCAGCAAGCAGTGAACCGCGCAAGCCGCACTCGCAAAAGCCCCGACCTTATCTACGTTGATGCGACTGCCTACTTTCATTTGGAATCTATGATACCCCTACAGGGTATAGGGATTGTCAAGACTTGTTCTTTATAACGATGACAGAAGACATCAACACAGAACCAGCCCCGTCGGTTGGATCGGGCGTTCGGATAGCCAGGAAGGCTCTTGGCTTTCTTGGAGGACTCTTTTTGTAGGTGTCGGATGCACGTTGCCGACCTACGTCGATGAGTCCAGCGACCCAATAGTGAATCCAGTAGCTACCGCCTCGAAGCATAGCCAAACTTGGGCACGAGTATCAGTCCAAAAGGCGCCTGCCCCCGTTAAAGGCGTAGAGCCGATTTGTTACCTATGTGTCCGGTTCGGACACTTGAACCATGGCTTTCAATCTGGACGATGTCGAAGAGAAAACTCTTCAGCCACTAGAGAATCCGTTTCAGGTCTAAGGCGTAACCTATGTGTCCGGAACGATTTGTTAGCTATGTGTCCGGTTCGGACACTAGAACTATGGCGCGCTCGAGAGGACTCGAACCTCCGACCCTCAGCTCCGCAAGCTGATGCTCTATCCACTGAGCTACGAGCGCGTTTGACGTTAGACAGCTATTTATACCCCATTTGAATGGGCAGAAAGCTTAGGTTCATTTGAACCTAAGAATATAGGCTCGAAGTGGACGATATTGGGTTCAAGACAGTGGTTCCTTGGCCCTGCCGAGGGGTGTTGATGTTGTGCCATTCCTTGCCTGTTCCGAGCCATTCCGTGCCTTCTTTCCCAACATTTGCCCAACATTTTTCAGAATGTTGGGAGATCGGCACTGACGTCAATCGAGTGGCAAGCAGCTAACTTATATATTTGTCCTGAAATGTCTATCGCAAACGTCAGCAATTGTCCACAGAAAGCCAGATGCGGAAAGACGTCGAGGCAGGTGTTACCGAATACCGCGGTTATCACGGTTGCCATACATTGCGCATGGCCCCATGCCCAATCGTATGATCATATATGGAGTCGACGGACACAGACGATTTCGGCGAATGTGTCAATGTGTCGCTTACTCGATTAGTCATGCCCGTGACGGTCGAGCTTCCTGGCAAGATGGTAAATATCCGACACGTAAAGAGTAGTCTTTAGCAATGGCGTGTAAGGTTAAGGTTCTCGGACAGTTAGAAGCCGACTGGGTTCAAAAGGACGGCTGGAGATTGTTTCTCCAATGGTGCGATTATCAACACACCGACAAGCCGCATGAGAAGGGCTTCCGTTTCATCTATAAAACTCCCCAAGGCAAACTCCAAACAGCCAGGGGCCAAGCACGTCTTCCGTCGCTTGCTGATGCAGAAGCCTTGATTGCCAAGATGAAGGCAACTGTATGGGGCCAATTAACGGACGGCCTTGAAGCTGAGCGTCTGCCACAGGAGAATTGACAAGTACACACTCAGAAAGGCGACCGCAATTCCCCTTGTGGATCGGCGGGCGTAATTGTGATCGACTGGCTCTTTACCTTCGAATAGCGGATCTTAATGTCCGCGAAGAAGACGGATCTATTCGACGGAGCATCCAGGAACGCCATACACAATTATGCTGACACGGGGAGATACGAGCGGTCTCACCCACGGGTAACTTTGATCTACAGTTTTTGCTAATCTGGATCGACGGGACGCGGCCCACGTCCGTGTGGTTGTTCATCTCTCATCTCTACCACAGAAGAACAACCCCACCGTTGTGACTAAGGCTTTCCAGCCCTTCCAGGTGCTTGATTCGGGTTTGGACACGCAAGTTAAGAACGATGAAAAAGTTTCATTCTAACGCTGACTCTATATTGAGTCACTTCGATGGTTCCACTTAGGGCTTCGGAACAACGGTATAAGGCGGCGTGATGATCACGCGAGGATCGTTTGCATTCGGCAGAACAAGTTCATACCTGATTCCGAGTTGATTACCGAGTTTTCGGAGGCGCTGTACCCTGATCGGATCCATGCGCGATCCGCACGCGATCGCGACACACTGCATGTCCGCAAAAAAGGCCCCATTTTTTAGAGCCGACTCTTTCGCAATGATTCGATACTCCCTTTCGTGCTTCCAAATATCGAATTTTCTCGTTAAACTGTCAAAGGCAGCTTCCGTAGGATTTGGCGGCAAGGGTGTAAATGATACGTTTGGGAGGTATTCGACCTTAACGAGTCGGACATCACCGCTTGAGGTGAGGTAAGAGTCTGGAATATCAATTGCGACGCAGACACCCCTAAAACCCTGGGTGTAGTAGCTCCACAGCAGCATCGTGAGTGGATCTTCCGTAAAACACGATACACGAAGGCTGTCCTGAATAGGAAGCCATGCAGCCACTCCGCCAATCACATTAGAGCTATCAAACCTGTTACCTTCGAGAAGGTCATTGAAATTGGCGTATCTGTCGCAATGGACCTCGTTGTTCCTCAAGATCGCGTTAATGCGTGATGGCTTGTTCTCCGAAAGGAACTTGTAAAGTCTAATTTTTCCTGGTGGAACCTGGGCCATAAGTTGACATTCAGTATAAACCTGAATCCTCTTAAGCGGGACACCCATCCTCGGAGCGAAGGATCTGTGGTACGGCTGCCCACGTTGATCTTTCACAAGCACCCGATTCATGATGACCCCCATTGATGTTGTCAAACGCAAGAAAGATCACGACCACGTGGACGACCATTAGATCGGCTTGACTTCGTGCCCATCACTCGATGGGCACACCTCGGCAGCTAAGCTGAAAATTTCCATAGATTTCACCCCACTCCTAGTGATTACCAATCACGTCCGTGGCACAACCCTGAGGAGATCAAGTGCGCCGTCCTACTTCTGGCGTTTCGCCGATTATGTTCGTATTTACCTTCTCCCTAGCCCTTGCCGCAGCTTCATCTCAAGCCAATTATCGATCGCGTCCCTCGGAATCAAGATCGAACGCCCGTCGCGTATCGACTCCAATTCGCCCTTCGCCGCCATTTCGTAGAGACGGGCTCGTCCTCGACGGAGCAGTGCTTGAGCTTCTTTGACGGTAATGAGCAGTGGTGTTTCGGATGTAGTCATTTGGAGACATGACGTGATGACAACGCTTCGTGGTCGCAGCCGATTTTGCCGAGCCGCCGTTCGAGCCAGCATCGAGATTTCATTGGCAATTCTCGGACGCCCATCGCTTCAATGGTGCCCGTTTCAACAGTACTGCCGAATCATGGAAATACTCGGCTATTCCTTGCGACTCAATTTCCTTCACGAGTACCCACACTAAAAGCTTTTGGATATCTCGTTCTGACGCAAAGAAATCCAGATCCAATTGGTCTCCTTCGGCGCTCAGCCAATCGTTGGCAAGCTGACACCTAACAACATCCAAGTTCACGCCTTTCGCGCCCGCGATTGTCAAAACCGACCTTGGATTGATCCAAACCATGCCAATATCGTTCCCCAAATCTCTTTCGTCGCCGTAAAGGTAGTTGGAACTCAACAAGACATCCAGACTCTCCTCGATTTGTCCCCATTCAATGCTGGGTTCGAGTGCCTCTGCAAGCGCCTCGAAGTCAGCGAACAAACCATCGCCGTCGATGTTGACCTCGTACATTGCTTCCAAGACGATGCTATCGATATGTGAAATGTTGGGAAGTTGAATCGCCGCCCGAGTCACATAGTCAGGTGCTTGTCCAACTGGTGGCGCCTTTGCGACGCCGTGAAGTGTGTCGGCGATTTCCTTGGCGATGCTGTCTATGTCGCCGAACTCCGCGATGCTGAGATGGCGTGTTGCGATTAGTGAAGTTGGCACCTGGCAGTCGTCAACTTTAACTGGAATCAGCTTCATCAGTTTGTTGATCTTCTTGACAACGGCGACATCCAGTTCTGCATTCACCCAGGGTTTGGCTATGCTTGCCTTGGACAGAACGACAACGAAGACGTCGGTTTCTTCGATGCCAGAACTGAATATCTTTTGAACGATGCTGTCGCCGCCTCGAATCTCCCATTCATCGAACCAGGCGTCGATGCCGAGGGCTCTGAGCTTAGTCGCCAAAGGCCGCGCCCAGAGATCTTTGTCGGCGGATGTATGAGAGATGAATGCTTTGGGAGCAGCCATATTTTGAGTTTACATCAGGTAGACATAGATCTACCATGGATCGTCTTGACATTCCACTTCCATACGGCAACACCTTGGTGTTCCTGAAAGACGACGGCAGGCTCTTCGTTTGCCTTGTAATGATCGTCAAGGATCGACGAACGTGCGTCACGCCTGAATTACCGATCGAGGCATGTGCCATTCGAGACTTGCTGTCCGTGCCATACGCCGAGTTTGATCTTGGGCCGATTAGGTTATCGGCGGAGCCGAGGTGCCTGATCGTGCATCACGGTTTTCACCACATACCTGTCGATCACGAAGTCTGGAAACCGATGGTGAGGGAGTGGTTGCAGAGCATGTCGTCTACGACTTGAGGAAGTCAGTGACAGCCAGGCTGCGATTAGACCAAATGATCCTCACATGGGCGAGTGGTCGCCGAATAACCTAGGAGTCCACTTGCCTTGGTCGTCTCGCTCGTAGGTCGTTACTGTCGCCGATTCGAGCCAAGCGCTTAGTGTGTCCCTGTCAGTTCCTTTATTGGCGATTTCTTCTTCACTGAGAATCTCTTCGGGCGCAATACCTTCTCCCATGATCGCTCGAGTAATCGCTTCATGCTTAAACTTAAGCTCCTGCCAGTGCGCTGGATCCTTGAATGTATTGAATTTTCGAATCACCGACGAGACTAGACAGGTCGGTCGCAAAAAGAGCAAGCCAACTTTTCGAATGCAAGCAACGGGAATGGCGCCCTTATGAGCAACCGACCCATAAACGTCTAGGCTCCTCCGCCAAAGTTCTGGATTTTCTTCCGTCCAGTCGATCCCGATTTGGCTCCCTTCAGGGCACTTCGGTAGCTCTCCCACAAGCCTTGTGTAAAGGTCCTCGTCGGGACGTAGGTTCGCCAAATCAAGTTCGGATGTATCGATTTCAACAAGGACGACGCTCGCGGGCCAGACCAAACCGATTGGGTCGAACTTCAGTTGATCGTTGACTGAAGCATAGTCGGAGTACTTGAAGGCTCGATAGGAGCACAGATAAACAAAGTCGGTTGTTGGCCGCATGTGCGCATAGTGGCGATTTCCAATTTGACTGCTAGGCAAAATTCCTTTTTCGAGAATGAACTGCAGGCGAGCCACAGTCGTCCCGTGGAATAGCCTCGGAAGAGTCATTGGTGCATCAGTTGCTTCAGGAGGCGAAGTTGTCATACGTATCTTCCCTGAGATGACTTTTTGCCAATCTTGCGATGGACAATCCAGGACGACTTGTCACATCGCTGGCCAAACGACACGGCAGTGATCGAGGATGAAAGCCATGGAATGGAGCGCTGAAATTGGCGCCGCGATCTGCGCGCGAAAAACCGATGATGGCAAAAAAGCTGCCAGACTCCACACCTAGCTTGCTGAGAAGTTGCCGTGGAGATAAGCTCGGTGAATTTGCGCTTCAATTTGTAGTCCTTCGGCACCACCACCACCACCCAACCGAGGCCAGTGCCGATGGCAGAGCAAATGAGGATGCCGCCAATCCAAAGGAGACACCATTTGAGGCGGCTTACCACACCCCTCCGAACTTGGACTTAACAACGCAAGCAGGATCGAGGTTCGCTTCAGCAACGATCCTCCTTACTTCCCGAGCGCCGTCAATGGGGATCCCAGGTGAGAGGACAATCTGCGGAAATGCCCCCATGCCGTTGTTGGCCTTGGTATTGACGGGGATCTTAACAAAATCTGGAAAGGACGTTAGGTCGCGATCAACCCCTAGATCGATGATCTCCTGCAAACATTCACGACAAGCTCTGTCGGGATCGGCCGCATTCAGTGCGTCCCACATCTTCGTGTCGATATCGTACGGACCACCGTTAGGCAGGAAGGCGGGTTGGAGTTGGTAGTGGCACATCCGCACTTCGTGTTCCCAAATGAACTTCCCTTTCTTTATGTAGAAGATCGGTATTTTAGGGTCGAAAACCTCCTCCACCCCTGGACGTGTATAGAACACTGGCGCAATTCCGATGCGAGGCCCTACGACGCATTTGAGACGTCGCCTTGATGTCCGAAGCATTACACCGTCTTCGCCATTTAGGTAAGCCCTCCAAACGTCCAGATCCTCATTTCGATCTCGACGAAAGCATACGATGTAGGGGCACTTCTCAAAGGCCTTGAGATCCTTCAATGGATTATCGCTTCGTCGAATGTCCTCGATGACTTCTCGGTCTTCGAGGGACATCTGGTTCATGATTGACTCATGCCATTTCGCTTCATCTGATTCGCCTAACTTGGCCTCCCAGCCATCCATTACGCGATACAGCTCAACTCTCTTAGCGTGGAAGTCGCCGCCAACGAGCAATGCGTGTAGGTGCTCCACCTTGATGAAGTGACACAAGCACTCGTTGCCTCTTAGGCGAGGCTGAACGATCAAGTTCTCCGTGTTAACAGCAGTTTCCGACATGGCGTCTCATTCAATTCAATAGCAGAGCAAGCCGTGGACCTAACAACAGGCTTTCATTTCATGATATTATCTCGCCATTCGCTTCGGTAGACATATCTCTACTATGGATCGTCTTGACATTCCTTTCGCCAATGGCAACAAGCTCGTAATTCTCAACGACGACTGCACCTATGCCGTGCGCTTGCTTTGGCTTGTCAACAAGCGCCCAACGTTCGCAACACGGCGGGTGCCAATCACGAAAGCCGAGCTTAGGTCCTTGCTCGACGACGGCTACGCCCATGTTGATCTCGATGAACTTCGGCTCGTGGCTGATGGTCGGGAACTGACTCTCTATTATCGGCTCGTGTTCTTCCGAGTCGAGCACGAAGTCTGGAAGCCGATGATTGCGGAGTGGTTGGAAGGTCTCTCCGCTCATGCTGCATCATGATATGCATCGGCGCCGCCGCATGCCTGCTCGGCCGTCCAAGGGATGCACCATAATGCTCACCTAGAAGCCCACTACTGCATCCACTGTGGGCAAGCTCTACTCTGGCTCTTCTCGCGTGCTCGTGACAATACCGAGGCCGCTGGAATCGTACGTCATCGCACAACAGCGATCGACTGACTTGTACTGTGGAATCGGCAATGTCTCCATACTGGGCCCAATATCCTTTGGCGATTCCTTCAGCGGGAAAGCGATCCCCTTGCCTGAGCTGTCGTACGTCATCGCGCAACAGCGATCGACTGACTCAAACTGCGGCACCTTGACAGTACCCAGGAGCCTCGCATCGTACGTTGGAGGAATGCGCACCTGGATGGCATTCCCATCCGTGAGCGCCCACGGTTGGGCGTCGGAGTACGTGCTCGAATAAACCCATCCGCCTGGATAATCGCGCTGTCCGTCGCTAGCCATGCCTGCATTGTAACAACTAATCGACTGAAGGGATGAACGAGTCTCAACTCAACGGACAAGGGGCAAACAAATCAAAAGACTAATGGACATACGACAACCGACTGACGACACGATGGTCAGCAACGCCAATCCCGACACGGCGATCGATCCTGTCTTAGCGGAAATACGACTTCTCCGTCAAGACATCGGGCAACTGCTCAAGCCCGATGTCCGCTCGAAGGCGCTGCTGACGTTGGATGAAGTTGCGTTCTTGCTTGGAATGAGCAGGCGCAAGGTAGATGGTCTCAGAAACGTCAGAAGCAACAAACCGAGGTTGCGAACTGTAAGCGAGGGCAAGTGTATTCGCGTCACTCAGCAGGATCTGGACGACTACGTCGATCGATTGAGGCAGGAGGCAGCTCACCCGCCTCTGAAGAAACGGCGGTAGTTGGCCGTCGAAACTAGAATGTGGGTGATGAATGACACCGACGCCGTTACTCGCGAAGTTTCTCTCGACTTGATTCTCTCGGAGATTCGACTCCTACGAAAGGACATTGAACGCCTGGACATTGCGAAGTCCAAGATGCTTGACGTCGAAACCAAACTCCTGCCCGTTTCCGTTGTCGCTAAAATGCTTGGCAGATCGAAGGCGAGAGTTTATGAGCTTTGCCTATCAGGAGAGCTTCGGTCGATAAAGGATGGTGCCTCAATCTTGATTCCCACAGACGAACCAGGCAGGTGGTTGATTAGGAAGCTGAAGCAACGGAGCTAGGCGATCCATAGTGGGCTGGAACTCGCAGAACGGAACGATGTCTTGCTCTTACGATTTGGCAAAATATAAGCGATCGGCAAATAATGGCCAGCCCGTCGTCACAAAAATCGGCGCATTCTTGGCATCTTGTCAGTTCAATCCACTGTTACGTCTGGGGTGAGTATCGTTGCCTAACTGGGATCTTGTTGATGATCTCGCTGAAATAGGTGTCGGCTTCCGTCGCAGTTTGCCCCGTCCATATCGCCTCACGAAGATCTAAATTCGGCACGATCGCTTGGTCGGCCGTCGGAGGACCAAGCACCTCAAAGAGATTTTCACAGTAAGGATCTGACGGTTTACCTTCGGAAACCCATTCGACCAGTTTTCGACGGGCGCCCAATATAACGTCGACAAGTTGCAGCCCTGGAACAGTGCGAGATTCCTCAAAACTGGTTCTAATGAGCGGCAGATTTACGACAGGATCGTACGGGCCCACAGACATTGTCCGATAAGGCAGTGACGGGTCAGTCATGGCCGCCCATTGTGCTTGTTGCCTGAGCAGCGCAGCGCCACGATCGTGGATGAGCTCAAACGGTTGTGCAAGTTCATTCCACCACAGTTCGGCGACCATAAACGCTCCTGAAAAGCTGAGGTCGAGATAGTCCTTTTCAAGACGAAGGATTAGTCTCATTCCCATTTGCTGGAATGGAAGCCTTAGGATCACATTGTTCTCGTTTCCTAGATCAACGGCGAATGCTGCCCGTTCACAAAGGGCAAGGTGATCTGGAGTCGGGCTTATCCCAAGTTCATTGAAGGCGGCTAGAAAGTTGTTGAGTGCCTCAGCTTGTCCACGCTCAATACTGGCGATCCAGATGAAGAGCGCGATTTGTTGGGCCAAGCCGCCATCGTACAGATTCTCACCTCGTTCGTAAGCCGCTGGCTCGATGACAAGGTCGACAACCTTTGTGAGGAGACCATATGCTTTGTGGATCAAAAACCACTTGAAGTTCGCACGAATCCAATGGCACTCTTTTTCGAGGAATTCCAATACTGCTTGCTGGCCATTTCGGCGCCTGCATAGTTCGTTATGATGGAGCTCAGCCATTTTCACTGAGCCGAAGTATTTCTGGATTATTTCGATCGATTCTTGCTCATTGGTTCGCAACCCGCCGTACGCCAAGAATGGCTGGTCGCGGTCCAGTAGATTGGTTCCCGTATGTCCAGTTTCGTCAAAGTAAAGCGTCGTCAAAGTAGATTTAGATACGTTCAGTCTGCAATTTTTAGATCGTTAGAGATAGATCCTCTATAGTTGGGCACCAATTTAACTACCAGCTATCGACTGCTTCGATCGGCGCTTGCTCTCGTTATGGCTGAAATCTGACGCGACAGTCTTGGTGTTATACTAGCCCCACGCAACCGACCACCGAGGAATACTTACAACAGGTGTGCAGCGATCTAAGATTCTGCCGTCATTGCCTTAAATGAGTTCTGGATTGCGACTTTGTATGGTTGAACGAGGCTATTCCAAAGTCTCTCCGTCTTACGCTCCTCGCATTGCTCAAGCATTGCCTCACAAAGGGCGACAGTGTTGCTCGTGGCCATACGAACCTGCTCGTATCGCACCCAGGGCACAAGCTCTTCACCAAGCGTGAATCGGTTGACTTCGTTCAAGAACTGGCCTATCGAGTTTATGAGGTCTAAGATTTCACTTCTTGTCGACACTTCGATCTCGACCAGCCCCGACACAAAGTCCTTGTCCCTGTGAGCCAATGTCTTGTCTCGCATCACTTGGATCCTGCTGCGCAAGGGATGAGAATCGATGAAGGTCTCCCATCGATCGCAAAGCGAGTTGATTTTGGCAATGCCGTTCGGATGTTCGCGGATCCCGATGGGCGAAAAGAGATAGGTGAACTCCTCAGTGTTTTGTCGGCCGTATCGGCACACGGTTCTGATCGTGACGGACTGTGAGTGACGGTCAGTATCTAGCAGGCGAGCCAGCGTCAGCATGAGCCTGTCCACCACAGCCTGCCCCACCGTTGCAAAAAAATCATTGAATGCCCAAGCGCGGTGACATACCGATTGGCTTGGGTATAGAGTGTCGAAAACCGCAAGGGATTCAAGACAACCTTGGTGCTCGTTTTGAATCTCGGTCATGAAGGTCTGAAGCTTTGACTCCTGAAACATGGCCTAATCCTATCCGACTGCTCCAGCAAAATTAGACCGATTGCCTTGTCTATCAGAGAGTTGTAGCGCCGCCCTGAAACCGCCTGCGATTTGCGAAATGACGCACCATGAGGTTATGCACAAAACCAATCTGAATGACATCGATCAGTACGTCAGGATGGGAACAACGCGCGTTCGCGTCAGAGGTAGAGTCGTTGCACTTCATGAGGTTGCCCATGCGCTACAGGCGCTTGAACTCGGCTACGATCTTGAGCTTGTAAGGATTGGCCGACACAGGGACCCCGAGGGTCATCTAGTTGCAGGTTCGATACTTCTGACCCATGAATCCCATGCCCGATTGGACCTGAATCCTCTTGACTCCGTGAAGGTGAGCTTAGCTGGCCCTGCCGCCGAATTTCAAGAAATCAGGCGCCTGCCTGGAGTCGATTTCGATCCCTATCTGAGATCACAGGGACAGCCTGGACAACCTTGGTCGCTCGACTTCGAGCAAGTCGTGGTCGCCCTTCGGCCAGATCTCGCTGATACTGAACTTACAGTTGACTTGGCCCTCGAAATAGTACGCATGCCGTTGCTTGAAGCTTTGGAGCACCACGACGATACGAGGATGACCCTTTTAAGATCGTTGCGCGACGAACTGGTGCGTCGGGCCAGC
>Ga0302140_10000533_pt1 | contig 48516 bp, 43 predicted proteins | sample I_Bog_E1_1_FD_202095 | JGI IMG/M metagenome (GOLD analysis project Ga0302140, IMG submission 202095) | Peat permafrost microbial communities from Stordalen Mire near Abisko, Sweden - I_Bog_E1_1 | ecosystem: Environmental > Terrestrial > Soil > Wetlands > Peat | place: Sweden: Abisko, Stordalen...
CCGAACGAAGCCCGGCCGATCGATTGCGAGTACGCGCTGGCGAACTGCATCGCGTTTGGGAGCAAGAACTCGGCGCTGGTACTACGCAAGGGCTGAAGCATTTCGGGATAACCACTGCGTGGGTGAAAGCCCCAGGCGCTGCAGGAAGACGCGGGTGAGGGCTGGCGAACTCGAGTAGCCGACTGAAGGCGCAACGATCTTCAGAGACTGGCCCCGTTTGAGCAAAGACTGGGCGATGCCGATGCGCCAATCGGCCAGATACTCGAACGGTGTGACGCCGACGGTCTTGCGAAAGTGGGCGGCGAAGCGGGCGCGGGACATGCCGGCTGCCGCTGCGAGTTCTTCGAGTGACCAGGAGTGCTCAGGATGCAGGTGTATGGCCGCGATGGCCAGTGACAAACGCGGATCGGCCAAACCTGTCACTACTCCGCCTTCGACCAGGTGGTGTTGCATGGCAACTCGCAGCAGTAGGATAAGAAAGTACTCGGCGAGGCGATCGACCGCAGTTTGCCGGCCGGGGTGCTGACTGAAAGCCTCTGTGAAGAGCAGGTCGGTAGTCGGGGCCAGCTCCGTTACGGAACTCAACGGTACGACCAGCACGTCCGGTAGAGTACGCACAAGAGGGTTGAGCATTCCGGCGCCGAACTCGATGGAGGCGCAGACGAGTTCAGCGCCATTTTGTTCGTCGGTCTGGAAGCGATGACGGCCGCGCCGCGGATAGAAGAGAACGCTCGGCTGATCGATGACCAGGCTGCGGCCATCGGGATGAATCACGGTAAGTTGGCCTCGGCGCAGCACGTGCAGATGGCCGACATTGTCGTCGTGGTCTCCGGAGATTCCACAGAGGCGGCCCGAATAGAAGACCCGGGCCGACAACGTGAAGTTTGCGAAGAAGGGAGCGAGACGATCTGTTTCGATACTCTCAGGCATTAAGTTGATACTATTCGATACTTATCGTATGGAAATTCCGGTCATGATTGTTTACGAAAGAGAGGAAATCATGACTGAGTTATTTAGAAAGGCAGCAGGGCTCGACCGATTTGGGATGGGAATGCTGCGTCTCGGCCTGGTGGTGGTGCTGCTTTGGATCGGCGGCTTGAAATTTGCGTAATATGAAGCTGACAGCATTGTGCCTCTGGTCGCGAACAGTCCGCTGATGAGTTTCTTCTATCACCATCCTGCGCCCGAGTATCAGAAGTTCATGAACAAAGAAGGGGAACTGAACCTGGCGCATCGTGATTGGCACGAAACGAACGGCACCTATCCGTTTGCGATCGGACTGGGGATTGTAATTGTTTCGATCGGTGTGCTGATCGCACTGCATCCGGTGCTGCCGCAGTTCGCCGCGGTGGGAAGTTTTCTTCTCATATTGATGGCGTGTACAACCTTGTCTTTCCTGATTACAACGCCGGAAGCATGGGTGCCTGCTCTCGGTGATGCGACACATGGGTTTCCTTACTTGTCGGGAGTGGGAAGACTAGTGGTGAAGGACGCGATCATGCTGGGCGGCGCGTTTGTGACTCTAGCCGACTCGGCGAAAGCGTATCTGCGGCGCCTGAAGTTACCTACCGCTTAACGGGGTCGGGGATTCCGTAAACCCACAAGTCGAACAGGTGGTCGAGGCCCTTCGGATTCGTTTTGGTTTTGGATTTCGATTTCCGGTTCGGCGTACGGGCGTCGGCACTTTTTGTGTTCATCGCGTCAAAGGCTTTCTGCAGATCGTCGCTGGTTGCGGAGTGGCTCCATTGGTTGCTCGTGTATAAGCGTAGGCCTTGCCAGAAGGCGTCGTCGCCTAATTGCTGATCCACGAGGTAGAGGAACGAGGCTCCTTTGTGCGCGGGCAAATCCCCCTCGGCTTCCTGGCGGCTGGTCAATTCACTGTCGGAATCGGAAAGCGGGCGGTCCTTACCCTGGGCGTGGAGTTGGTCGAAGATATTCCGCGAGTGTTCGACTTCCAGTTGATATTTCTGCTTGCCGAAACGTTGGCCGAGGAACGCATCGGCGAGGTAAGCGGAAATGCCATCGCTCAGCCAAAGGTTCGACCAGTCTTTGGGCACAATGGCAACGCCGTACCACTGATGCGCCAGTTCCGCCGTGAGAAGCCAGAGATCTTCCGGCTGTTTGTTCAAACCCTGTGCATATGACTCAGGAAGCAGCGTCAGGCCTGAGGCCAGGGAACGGATCAGATCGCCATGGATAAAGACCTGCGAATAGATCTGCGCCGGATAGGGCTTGCCAGTGCGCTCGGCGAGGTAAAGCATGGCGGCGCCGGTGGACTGCAGGATTTGAGCGCTCGACGGGATCTCCGTGCCGGCGGCGAGGATGTGCAGATTGCCCGATGTACTTTCCGCGAAGTTGCCCAGCGCGAATCCAAACAAAGATGGATCAGCCGGTGAATCGAGTTGCCACTCTGTAATGGTTTGTTCCCCGCTGGCGCGGGTGCCGATCAAACGGCCACTGGCAGCGGCGTTCATGTTCCGCGGAGCGGTAAGAGTCAAGTGCAGGGTGGCCCGTTCGCTCGGGACATCGTTGCAAGGCATCCAATCGCTGGGGATGGATGTGTAGATCTGGTCGGGGAAAAACTTCAGGCCGGCTGCGGGCCCGGCCTCATAGCGCACCGTAATGGTGCGGGGTTCATCCGCGTTGACCGGCCGTGACAACACGACAAACAACTTGCTTTTACTTCGTTCGAACGATTGAGTGACATTCCCCTCCAGTACGCTCGTGACGACAAGCGAACCGGCATCGAATTCGAGAGCGGCAATAGCAGTGTCAGCCAGGCTGTGGAGGCGAATGCTGACTTCTCCGAAGACGCGCTGTTTAGTGAAATCGGGCTGGAGACTGACCTGGTAGTTCTCAACGGTGTAGAGCCGTGGGGGCGGATCAGCTTCCAGCGGAACAAGCGTGCAGAAGAGGAGACAGAACGCGATTCGCAACGGCCACGAGGGCAACACGCAGGGCAACATTTGCGTTCGTCTGACTCCGATCCGATTGTAAGCCGCTCGGGCGTGAATACGGGGGGATTAAGTCCTGCCTATAGATTCTGCCGTTTTGGTGAGCTAACATCGTGCGGCATGCGGATGAGATCTCACCTGTTTCGCGCGGCTGCTTTCGCGCTGATGTTCGGGAATGCGCTGTTGGCGCAGGATCTGGCGGGTGACTGGCAGGGAACGCTTCACGCGGGCGTGCGGGATCTGCGGATGATCGTTAGAATTGCGGGTTCGGCGGGGGCACGCACTGAGTTTGCCATCAAAACCACCTCGGACTGTGCTGACTGCGAGTTTCAACTCGGAGCCGGATCGTGGACTCAGGGTGCGCCTTTGCCGCTTGAGTTAACAAGGGCTACACCGGAAAACGCGTGGAAAGATCCAGCGACGCATGCCGTACAGTTTGTGTCCGTGGAGAATAACGTCCGGCTGGAGGTGCTCGAATTGGGCGGGTCGGGACGGCCGCTGGTTCTGCTGACCGGACTGGGGAACCCGGCTCATGTCTTCGACAAGTTTGCGCCTAAGTTGACTGCGACCTATCACGTGTACGGGATTTCGCGGCGCGGATATGGACTCTCGAGCGCGCCTGCGTCGGGGTACTCCGCAGACCGGCTCGGTGACGATGTGTTGGCGGTGATCGACGCGCTTAAGCTGGATCGGCCGGTGCTGGCAGGACACTCGATCGCAGGTGAAGAATTAAGTTCGATCGCTTCGCGGCATCCCGAGAAAGTGGCGGCGATGATCTACCTGGACGCCGGTTACTCATATGCCTATTTCGATCCTTCAGTTCGTGGCCATGGAAGCCTCGCTTTTGACCTGACGGATTTGCAGAAGAAACTGGAACAGTTGGTTCAGGGCAAGGGCCCGTCTGATCCGAGATCGTTGATTCAGGAATTGCTGAATACTATTTTGCCGGATTTCGAGAAGGATCTTGCCGAGACGGAAAAGGACTATGACGCGATGCCTCCGGCCATGCTGACGGGGGGGCCGACGCCGGCAGTGGTACAGGCAATTCTCGAAGGCGAACAGAGGTATACGAAGTTGCCTGTTCCCATACTGGCCATTTTCGCGATTCCGTATCAGATGGGGCCGGGAAGCGACAAGGGATCTGCTGTGCTGTCGGAGTTTGAGGTCCGGGATGAAATTGCGACCGAAGCGCAGGTGAAGGCTTTTGCAAATGGCGTACCCTCAGCGCGTGTCGTGCGGTTGCCGCATGCGAATCACTATATCTTTCTTTCGAACGAAACGGACGTACTGCGCGAGATGAATGCGTTTATCGGCGCTCTGCACGAATAACGGAGGTCAATTACCCAGTTCTGGATCCGGTATCATAGACGTGATAAAGCAATGAACGGTCAAGGTCTCGCCGAGAATCCTTTGTCACGGATTAGCTTAGATCCCGCCAGGCGCTCAGGACAAGCTTGTATACGCGATTTGCGCATTACGGTCAAAGATGTTCTCGAATATCTTGCTGGCGGGATGACCGAGCAAGAAATTCTTGCGGAATTTCCCGATCTGCAACGAGAAGACTTTGCGGCAATCTATGCATACGCGGCCTCCGAACTTACTGGTGCGCATAGGTGAGCGACTGGGGTGGGCGACTGGCTGAACAACGATCAGCCGTTCGGCTCCTTATAGACGAGAATCTTCCGCCCAATTTGAGAAGCTATTTTAGCCGACTTGTTCCCGGGGTCTGTCCACGTCAGGGATTTAGGTCTCGCCAACTCTCCGGATTCTGCTATCTGGGATCACGCTAAAGCGTTCAGTCTCGCAATACTGACCAAAGACAGCGACTTCGCACACCGGGCTCGCCTCGAAGGGCCACCGCCAACGGTTATACAGATCCGCGCTGGCAACTGCTCGGTATCCAAACTGGTAACGCTGATTCGTGAGAATGCGAGCCAGTATGGCAACAACGCAGCGGTTACGTGCCCGTCATGCGCCAAAGTTTACATCGTGAGCGGACTTGTCAACAGGAAGAACGGTCGCAAGTGTCCGAAGTGCGGACGGTCCACGGCCACTTTTACGGAGATCGACGGTCTGAAGATGGCAACTGTTTCTTGGTGAGGAATGAATGGCTGGAATTGACACCGCAAGAGCGTCAGAAGATTTACCTGGATGAGAAAGCCCGTCTTGAGGTTCGCCGTGAGCTTGCCGGGAGAAAAATCGGAGCCGGGAAACTTATAGGCTACGTCGTTCCTGGTGGGATCGGCCTCCTCGTTGTAATGTTCATGATTGGCAGTGCGATCGATCAATCGCAGGATGCTGCGTTCAAACGACTGACACCAGAAGAACGGCATCAGGAAACGTTGAAGACTTGTGCGAGCCTGTTGCGGTCATTTCAATATCAGACGTACAGCGAACTCTCCGTGAGAGAACGTCAGGGCAAGGCTGAATGTGAAGCGCAATTGGCCCATCCGGAGCAAGATATAATTCCTCCGTCGTCTCGGTGAGGCAGTGTGTCGGTTAAACAGTGTGGCTGGTAAGTCGCTACCAAACGTGGGTGACATTTCCATGATTGCGAGTTGAGTTATCGGTGTGGAAATTCGCTCTCTGGTATCGCGCCATGGTCAAGCAAGCCGTAGTTTGGAATCGAGATGTACCCCCCGCCTCCATAGCCGAAGATTTTCAAAACTAAACCGGGGTGCATGGAATGAAGAAACAGACAAGGGCGTAGGCGACGGTGATGCCCCACACGAAGCAGGCCATAGTGCACGCGGCCATGTTCGTCGAATACAACAGGCCACGGAATTTGGCCCGTCCGATCTTGCGGCCAAACCACGTGGAGAACAAACAGCTAAAGAAAGAAGCCATCTGGCCCTGATTGCCTCTCTCGAAAATGAAGTCAATCACTTCGGGAAGTTGCTCTAAATCTTCTGATTGGTCAGCAGAAGTTTTCCACCGCTCGCGATGACGACATGCAGTGCCTCTTTGCCTACGAGCGCGGTGAGGCGCGGCAGGGCTGAGTCGGACGCGACGATGTAATAGCGGGAGGCGCCGAGCCAGAGGTCGTGGAATTTCGGGTCATCGATAAACACGTTGGGCGCTCCGGGTGCGTAGGAACCGTACACGAGATTATTGAAGCGGCCGTTCAGCAAGAGCGCCGTGCGGTTGGTGTAGAAGAAGATCGAAGAAAACGTGTAGTAGTGGTGATCGACGATCAGTTGGCCCGGCGGGTCGTGCAGCAAGGCTTCGGCGATCGGGCGCGAACCCATGTAGGGATCGAAGACTACGAGCGCCAGGCGCGCGGCCTGGAAGAAGATCACCATCATCAGGGCGATGGCGAGAAATGCTCGCTGTCCGGTGGCGCGAAGAGTGCCGGCGAAACCGATTAAGAACGCCACACCCGCGAGCAGCAAAGGCATCCGCAGATAGGCGAATGACTTCAGCGTCAAATCTTCGATGTGGCCCATGGATAACGTGTAGGCCGCGGGATTCGAGCTGAGAGCGGTGGAAATGTCACCGGGCGTAGGCACGTTGCGGACCAGAAACGCGAGGGCGAAGACGATGAACGCGGCCAATCCGGTGATGAGGCAGAGAAGGCGCAGGCCTCGATTGACCCACTTCGTTTCGGTAGCCATGGCGGAGCCGATCAGGAGCGCGAGGGCGGGGTAGCAGGGCATCGAATAATACTCCTGCGTGGTGGAGAAGCTGAAAAAGATCAGGACAAACGCTATCAGGCAGATGGCGAGCAGGCGGGTTCTTCCCGCCCGATCGACAGGCCGATAAGTCAGCTTCAGCGCGGCCGGCAGGCAAACGCTCCAGGGAAACAGCCAAAGGAAATGCAGCAGCCAGAACCAGACTCGCGGGACGGTGTTGTAGTCGCGCGGGTAGCGCAGGTTGAGGAAGCGGAGCAATTGCTCATTGATGAAAAAGAACCAGAAGAAGCCGTGGTATTGGCCCGGCACGCTCTGCATCGTGAAATCGAACAGCGGCGGATTGCGCAACATCGCGAGTATGTGCCACGGAGCAGCGATGGCGAGGATGATCAGGATGCCGCTGAGCGGGTGAAGCCGTTGCCACGTCCGGCGCGAGAAGAACTGGCTGGTGATCACAAGATAAACAAAGGCAGTGCCGAGAGGGAACACTACGCCGATCAGACTCTTGAGTAAAAGTCCGATGCCCATGGTGACCGCGAACACAGTTGCCCACACGCCAGGGTGAGCTTCCTCAACATCCAACGCGCGGAGGAAAGCCCACAGGCCGAGAGCGATGGCGGCGACTAAGAGGACATCGGGAATCAGGATGCGCGTGAAGAGAAAAAGTCCTACGCAGGTGGACATGCAAAGGCCGGCATAGAGACCCGCGCGGCGTCCGAACGCCCAACTGCCGAAGGCGGCGGTGATCAGACACAGGATGATGGAAGAGAGCGCGATGACGATTCGCCCGGCCCAGTCATAGGGTCCGACGGCGCGGAAGGCGAGGGCGATGAGCCAGTAGATGAGCGGTGCTTTTTCGAGATAAGGGACGCCATCGAGTCGCGCGGTGACCCAATCGCCTGAAGTCAGCATGTTGCGCGAAATCTGCGCCTGCACAGCGTCCACGTCGTCCATCAGGGACGGTGGGGAGACGATGCACGCGAGATAAACCGCGGCGGCGAATAAGAAAACGATCAGGTAGACAGGAAGGCGCTCTCGGCCGGCCGATGGAACGAGCCGGATGCCGGAACGGTTTGAATCCGCCATTGCCTCATCCAAAGAAACAGAATCATTAATCCCCAAAGGTGGTACCCCAGATTATCCTGCCGGGCGGCATGCCTGCGCATGCAGCTCTCGACTTCCGCGCGGCGAAACAGATCGGGATGCGCGGACAATCCCCACTGAATGGTATCGGTCATCAACTCGCGGAGCGGGCCGCGGAGCCAATCGTGCGCGGGGATGTCGAAGCCGACCTTCTTGCGCGTGAGAACGGATGGCGGCAGTTTCCCTTTCATCAGCTCTTTAAGAATCACTTTGCGCCCGGCGCCATGCAGTTTGAAAGCGGATGGCAGGGAGGCCGCGAACTCAACGATGCGGTGATCGAGGAAGGGCGGGCGCACTTCGAGGGAGTGCGCCATGCTCATACGGTCGACCTTGGTGAGAATGTCGTCGGGCAGATAATACTTCTGGTCGAACCACATCCACTGGTCGAGAGGCCTGGCGGCTGCCGGAATATCGCGGAGGAGACCGGACAAAGTATCGGGCAAGCTTTCGCTTACGAGTAACCTTTTTTCGGCTTCTGAGAACGTCCCATTCCAATAAACGTGGGAGCGGCCGGGTTGCATGGCGCAGCCGTCGAGGAAGCGTTTGAGGACGTCGTGCAAACTGATTTTTTCATCCGAGACCGGCCAGAATTTCAGCGCCTGGCGGAAGAGCCGCAGGGCAGCAGGGGGAAAGCGGCGGGCGATGCGGGCCAGTTCGTCAGCCTGGTAGGTGAGATAGCCGCCGAAGATCTCATCGGCTCCATCGCCGCTGAGCGCAACGGTGCAGGACTGGCGGGTCAGGTGAGAGAGGAACCAGACCGGCAGGGCGCCGGCATCGGCGTTGGGATCGTCGGCAAATTTCGCGAACTCCTGAATCGCGTCGGCCAGTTCGAGGCCGGTGTTGAGATCGAGTTGTTCGTGGCGGGTGCCGTATTGCTTCGCGACGGCGCCGATGTAGTCGGACTCATCGAAGGTGCGGCCCTTGAATGAAATGGAAAACGTGTGCAGCGGAGTCGGCGAGGCCTCGGCGGCGTAATGAGTGATGGTGGAAGAATCGATGCCGCCACTGAGCCAGACGGCGAGAGGTACGTCGGCCACCATTTGTTCACGGACGGATTCGCGGAGCAGGCTATCGAGTTGTTCGACGGCGGAAGGCAGATCGATCGAACGCGGGGCGGCGACGGGCAGTTGCCAGTAGCGGCCGGTGCGGATGACGCCTTGCCGCCATTCGAGCCAGGCGCCGGGATCCATCTTCTCGATGGACTCGACCATGGTGGGGCGGCCTGCCGCGTAATTCATGGAGAGATAGCAATCGAGGCCGGCGGGACTCAGTCTGCGATCGACCTCGGGATGGACGAAAAGCGATTTCAATTCCGAGGCGAACAGTACGTCGGAACCGAGGCGCGTGATGTAGAGGGGCTTGATGCCCATGCGGTCGCGGACGATGACGAGGCGCTGGGCGTCCTCACTCCAGATGGCTGCGGCGAACATGCCGCGGAGGCGCTCGAAACAGGCGATGTCCCATTCGAGGAAGGCGTTAAGAATGACTTCGGTATCGGTGTGGGTACGGAAGACGCGTCCGCGCTCGAGTAACTCTTTGCGTAGTTCGAGGTGGTTAAAGATCTCACCGTTAAAGACGATTACGGATTTACCGTCGGCGGAAATTACGGGCTGATCGCCTTCGGCGAGATCAATGATGCGCAGGCGAGCGGCGCCGAGAGAGACGACGGGCGAGTGGTAGAACGACTGGCAATCGGGACCGCGATGATCGAGCGCGGTAGCAGCGTCGCGAATCCGTTCCGGGCCGGGGTCGCGTTTCAGATGCGTAAATCCGGCGATGCCGCACAAAGTAGAAGAGTCCTTTATCGGGATTGGTGTTTATGAATTTGAAGCGTATTGATAAGGTGTGAGAGTGTACTGGCTGGCACTGATTCTTGCGGTCTCTCCTTTTGCATATTATCTGATCTCAATCTATTCCTCGCTGCGGTTCTTCGGCAAGGCGAACCGCGTCCGCGCCAACACGAGTTTTCTGCCGCCGATCAGCAACATCAAGCCCATACGCGGGGTGGATCCGGATGCGTATGAAAACTTTGCGAGTCTGTGCAAACAGAATTATCCCGAATACGAATTGCTGTTTTGCGTGAGCGACAGGGAAGACCCGATTGTACCGGTGATCGAAAAGCTGGCGGCCGATTTTCCCGAGAGGGATATTCGCATCCTGTTCGGGTCGGGGCGGCAGGGGACCAACGATAAAGTTTCGAAACTGGCACGTCTGGCCAGCGAGGCGAAGTACGAGACGCTGGTGATCAACGACAGCGACGTGTGGGTGGAACCGAACTACTTCCGCACCGTGGTGGCGCCGTTGGCCAACAAAGAAGTGGGCGCGGTGACCTGTCTTTATGTCTCGGCGGAAGAAAATTCGCTGACCGATCGCATCCACACGATCGGCATGATGTCGGACTTCTTTGCGGGAATTATCGTGGCGTGGCAACTGGAGGGGGTTAACTTCGCGCTGGGCACAACGATCGCGACGACACGAGCCCATCTGGCTGAGTTCGGAGGCTACGAATCGCTGGAGAACCGGCCGGCGGACGATCTTCTGGTGGGCCGGCTGATTGCGGAGCAGGGGCATCGCGTCGAGCTGCTGCCTTATGCGGTGACGACGGTTTCGGATTACGGGACGACGAAGCAGTTTTTGCACAAGCGGCTGCGCTGGATCGTGGTGATGCGGCACATGCGTCCCTGGGGACACTTCGGTTTGATTTTCACGCATGGCTTGCCGTGGTGCGCGCTGGCGATTGCGGCTCATCCGACTGCCGTCGTCGCAATGACATATCTGGGAACCTATGCGGTGCTGCGCATGACGATGACGGCACTGATCGGCAGTTGGGGGCTGAAACTGCCGGGCCTATGGAAGAAGTTTGCGCTGATACCTGTGTGGGACGCGCTGGCGTTCGGCATCTGGGTGATTAGTTTTACGCGCAGCAGCATTCGGTGGCGCGACGGACATTACTACATCCGCAACGGGCAACTGGTGCCGGTGAAGGCTGGGGCGGATTAGATTCGCCCCTCCTAAAACCGCGCGTTTGAGCACCGCTCCTTTACAGTCACGGCTCGGAAGAAAATCAACCTTGGGCGACCATCGTTCTGTCGCCAGCGCGCTGGGTACGGCGATCGTTCATGGAATTGCGCCAGTCGATGCGCGGCATCAGGATGGAGGCGTCGGCGCGGTCACGATAGCGGACGGCGATGTTCATGAGGGAATCGAGCAGCGCTTCGGAAAGATAATGCGGTTGAAGGCCGAGGTCGAGCAGCTTGGAGTGTTTGGCGTTGTAGTAGTGCTGCTCTAATTCGACGCGCGGATCGGGAATGTGTTCGACGTGGACTCGCATGCCGAGGTCTTTGCCGGCCGCCTGCACCAGGTGGGCGAGTTCGAGAACGGAGAACTGTTCGGTGAACTGATTGAACACTCGGCATTCACCGCGTTTAGCCGGCTCAAGACAAGCCAGTTCGATGCAGCGCACGGTGTCCTGAATATCGAGGAAGCCGCGGGTCTGTCCGCCCTGTCCATAGACGGTCAGGGGATGGCCGATGGCGGCCTGAAGGCAGAAGCGGTTCAATACGGTGCCGAAGACTTCGTCGTAATCGAAGCGATTGATGAGGGCTTCGTCCATGGCGGTTTCGGGAGTCGAGGTGCCGTAAACAACGCCCTGATTCAGGTCTGTCGCGCGAATTCCCCAGATTTTGCAGGCGAACATCATGTTGTGGCTGTCGTGCACCTTGGAGAGGTGATAGAAGGAGCCGGGCTGCTTGGGGAAGGGAAGAACGTCTTTGCGGCCATTGTGCTCAATGGCGATGTAACCCTCTTCGATATCGATGTTGGGGGTGCCGTATTCGCCCATGGTGCCGAGCTTGATGAGATGGCAATCGGGCTCAAACTCGCGGATGGCGAAGAGCACGTTGAGCGTTCCCACGACGTTGTTGACCTGGGTCCCGACGGCGTGTTTGCGATCGATCATCGAAAACGGAGCGGACCGCTGCTCGGCGAAGTGAACGATGGCTTCGGGTTCGAATTCACGGACGAAAGAAGAGAGAAATTCGTAGTCGGTAACGTCGCCGACTGCGAGCTCGATGGAAAGGCCGGTCAATTCCTGCCAGCGGCGCAGGCGATCGGTCAGAGGGCGGATGGGGGTGAGGGTCTGAGCGCCGAGCTCATGATCCCATTGGCGCCGCACATAGTTGTCAACAATGGCAACGGTGTGTCCCTGTTTTGAAAGATGAAGCGCCGTGGCCCAACCGCAATACCCGTCGCCACCCAGAACTCCGATTCTCATACTGTTTTCGTCTCCCCCTGGAATAAACCGTGAAACAAACCGCGGAACAAATCTGCTTCGATGAACCATTTTGATGCCGGAGTAACTTTTTGGGACGGATTAAGGATCTATCAGGTTACATTCGATTTGTACGAAAAAACACGTTAAATCGAAAGCAGAATTATGCCGCCCAGGACCAGCAAACTGCCTACCCCTTTCCTCCAATCAATCTCCTCGTTTAAAACCCATTTTGCGAGCAAAGTTTCGAGGACAAATGTCCCGGCGGAAGCGGGCACGGCGAAGCTGATGGGTTCGCGCTGAACCAGGGCGAGAAAGGCGAAAAAAGAGATGGCCATGAAGGCGATCGAGAGGGCGAGGAGTTTGCGGCGGGTGATGGCGGTGAGTGCACGCGCCGTGGAAACGCCGGAGATGTGGCCGGAATCCCGCGCCTCCACTTTCATTTCGTGACTCTGCAGCAGATCGCCGAGGACGGCGGTGACGATGACGATGGAAAGCAAAAGCCAGCGAGTCATGGAGTCCTCGACCTCTCTCTCTCCCCTGGCGCGGTGGTGTTGCGGCGAGCGCTGCCGACGAGAAAACTACCGGCGCAGATCAGCAGAATGCCGGCCCATCGGGACGGGGTGAGGGTCTCGTGAAGAAAAAATTTGCCGAGCAGGCTGGTGAGCATGTAGCCGATGGCGGTGACGGGGAGGACGAAGCTGAGGTCCGCGAAACTGAGGAGTGCCATGCGGGAGAGCAGCCACCAGATCTGCATGAGAACGCCGCCGGCCACGAAAGGGTCAAAGATCGCGGTGACATAGTCGAGCGGATTGAGAGAAAGCTGGGCGGGCAGACGTCGAACGCCGTAAGCGAGGAGGAGATTGCTGATCGGCTTCAAGGCAATAACGAGCGCCAGAAGACGAAAAGTGCGGGCGGCGTTAAGGCTTTTATCAGAGTCAGCGGCAGTGGCGGCGGAGCGAATAGATTCACGGTATCAGACAAGGAGCTGCGGACACCGAGTTGCGGGGGCGCAGTTAAGATGGGCACCCAATTGCGATAAAAGGGTTAACGTTAAAATCGTTTTCTTTTTAAGAGAGCAATGGTACTATCGGTACCATTCAGGAATGAACAAAAAAAGACGGCAGAGGCCCGGAGGAGAGCACTCTGCCGTTTTCACCAAGGAGCCAACAGACGCTCGGAGGAGTGCCCCTGTTGACCGGTACTGCAGTCGAGCCGAAGCACGACGCGGTACCAATTGTGAAGAACCTTGTAAAAGAACTTTCAGGCGAAGTTCCGCCCGTCAATAATGACGCTAACGATGAATACGGAGTTACAGGGTAGCTTCAGTGTGAAGCATTACCAATAGTCAAGATAGCATAATGAGCTATCTCATCCAGTATACGCTGGCTTCTTATTTCAAAATTTTTACCCTGGGATAATTATAGTTACTGTAAGTAAAACAAGCTAAGGCGGGGAAGGGCCGCAGTGGCTAGAATCGCCCGTTCCAGATACTGCGATTCGAGCATGGCGATTTGCGGCGCGGTCATTTTGGATTTCCACGGACGAAGCTGAGCGTCCAGCTGGCGGCGAATCTCAAGCTCCTGCTCCTCGGATTGGCGAATTCGGGCGGCGGCGAGCAGGCGCTGCTCGAGAACCGTGAGTTTCTGCTCAAGCGCTTCGAGATCGGCGGTAAGGGGCGACTCAGATGAGAGAATCTGCTCCAGCGATTCCGCGGCCCAAATAAATTCCGCGATACCGGTGGCGCGGATGGCAACGGCATTGGCGCGGAGATACTTGCGCAGATCCTGCTCGGGGAACGGAGGCGGGGCTTCCGTTACGGGGGCGGTTGGGCTGGAGGCCGATGCCGGCTGGTCGGCCATGCGTTGCGCTTCGGTCATGATCGCCTGGGTGCAGTAGGCGATGGAGTTGACCATTTGCGTGCGGGACTTTTTGGCGCGCCATTTTTCGAAAGCTATGTCGACGCCCCGCAGCACGGCTTCAAGCGGAACACCGGACGATTTCCAGGATTCGAGCAGGGCCCAATCGAGGGGTGACAGCAGGAACAGACTGGTTCCGCGGACACGCTGGAAATGTTCTTCAATCTGAGTGAAATAGTTGAAGTACTCGTTCACCGAATGCGATCCCAGATGAGCCGGAGACCATCGAGCGTGAGGTCTTCATCGACGTGGCGGATGAAGCGCGATTCGCCGGCAATCAGATTGGCGTGGCCGCCGGTGGCGATGGCGCGGGTATCAGGGCCGAGCTCTTCGATGAGCCGTTCGATCATGCCGTCGATGGCGCCGATGGCTCCATAGTAAAGGCCCGATTGAATACTGGCGACGGTATTGGTGCCGATGATGCTGGCGGGCTTGCGGAAATCGACCAGGGGCAGACGAGCGGTGCGGCTGAACAGCGCGTCGGCTGAGATACCGATGCCGGCCGCGATGATGCCGCCGAGGTATTCGCAATTTCTGGACACGGCGTCGAAGGTGATGGCGGTACCGAGATCGACGATGACGCAGGGTCCGCCGTATTTCGCCAGAGCGGCGACGCTGTTGACGATGCGGTCGGCGCCGACTTCGGAAGGATTCTCGTAGAGAATTTTCAGGCCTGTGTCGGTTTGGGCGGTGACGAACTTCGGGTCCAGTTTGAAGTAGCGCTGCGACATTTCACTCAGCGCATTGTTCAGCGGCGGCACCACGGAGGAGATGATGATGCCGTCGAGCTCCGCGGGGTCGAGCGAGGCGAACTGAAGCAGGTTCATCAGCAGGATGCCCCACTCGTCGGAGGTCTGTTCGCGGACAGTGCGCAGGCGGCGATGATCCGCCAGTTTACCGTCGCGGAAGATTCCGATGGTTACGTTGGTATTTCCGACATCGAGAGCAAGCAGCATGGCTTCACATGTAAGCGGGTACGGCGATTCCCAGTATGGCGAGGGTACGTTCGAGTTGGGCGCGGAAGAAATCGGTCATCCACAGGAGGAAGACTTTGCGTTCGCGATCGGGCTCGGCCAGCACGGGGTACTGATGGTAGAAATTGTTGAACGCCTGGGCCAACTGGAAGGCGTATCTGGCGACGTGCGCGGGCTCGCCGGCTGTGATGGCTTTGTCGAGCGCGGAATCGGCTTTCGAGACGGCCAGAAGAATCTGCCACGCGTCCTCCGACTCCAGTTGACGGGCCAGAGATTCGGGTGTGAGTTCGGCCGCGAAGTCGGGCAGGGTTTCGCCGCGGGCTTCGAGTTTGCGGAAAATATTACGGGCGCGGACGGCGGCGTATTGAACGTAGGGTCCGGTTTCGCCTTCAAAGCTGAGCGCTTCCTGGAAGTCGAAAGCGATGACGGTGGTGCGGGTGAACTTGAGCAGGAAATAGCGCAGGGCTCCGACGGCGATCTCAGTAGCGACGGCGCGCTGTGACGCTACATTATCTTCGGCGTGGCGCGAGACCACTTCAGCCAGCGCGGAATCGATGAGCTTATCGATGAGATCGTCGGCTTTCACGCCGAGACCTTTGCGGCCGGAGACTTCGATGTAAGGGCGTTTGGCGTCTTCGATGGAAAGTTCGATGCCGAGATCGGCGCAGCAGCGGGGGGAGAGCGCGACCATCTCGTAGGAAAAATGGATGGAACGCGCGGCTTGTTCTTCGAAGCCGAGAGCTTTGAGGCCGGCGACGACAACGTCCTGCAGATAAGACTGGCGAACATCGATAACGTTGAAGACGGTATGGCCTTTGCCGAAGGCGGGTGCGGGGCGAGGCTGCGGCTCACCGGCGGAGACCCAGACTTCGTGACCATCGGTGTAGCGGGTCAGCGGGCGATAGTGAAAATCTTTTCCGAGCAGGCCGAATTTCCAGAGCTGATAGGCGATGTCTTTGCCGACGTAGGTAACGGTGCCATTGGAGCGGACGATTACCTTGCTGTCCTCATTGGCTTCGTCTTCACCGCGAAATGAGGCGGAGGGCATGACCCAGCAGCCGGCGTTCTTGCCCACTTCCTCGAAATAGATGGCACCGCGCTCTTTGAGCAGATCGAAGGCGGCCGACCAGAATTTCAGATGCAGGATTTCACTCTCGCGCGGCAGGACATCGTACTGGATGTTGAGACGGAGCATGGTCGCGAGATGAAAGTTGACGATGGAATCGGCGACCAGGTGGGCCAGATCCGCGAGCTCTCCGTGGCCGGCTTCAATGGCATGCAGAGTTTCGGCGCGCCAGGCGAGTTTCTCCGGATAATCCTTGTAATATTGCGAGGTTCGGGCGTAGAGATCCCAGCAGAGGTAGTCGAAGCGGAGGCCGTTCTCTTCGGCCGACTGCAACATTGCCGCTACGTCAACCGCTGTTTTGTTCTCGAGGAAATGAAAGCCAACCACGACGTCGGCAACCTGGACGCCTGTGTTGTCGATGTAATTCTGGACTTCGACGGCGCTGCCTTGAGCGCGCATCATACGGATGAATGTATCGCCCAATACGGCGTTGCGCAAATGGCCGATGTGCGCCGCTTTATTGGGATTAATGTTGGTGTGTTCGACGATGATCTTGCCGGTGTCGGCGCCAGTATCGGTGCCGGCAGCGCGGGTTTCGCCGGAGAGCAGGGACGCAGCGTACGAGCCGCGATCGAAGCGGATGTTGATGTAGCCGTTGCCGGCCACTTCCATGGATGCGACGCCAGGAATCGGGCCGATGTCCGAGACGAGATCGGCGGCGATCTTCTTCGGCGGCTGTTTGAGGGTGCGGGCCAGCTGGAAGGCGACGGGTACGGCGACCTCGCCGAAAGACGGGTCGCGCGGCTGCTCCAGCGTGATGGGTATGCCGAGGCGCTTGCCGAAAGCCGCCTGGATTTGTTTTTCCAGATTGTGAAACACGGAAATTTGAGTATAACGGCGGGGCGGGTACACCCGGCTTATTTGCTCTGTGAGACTCGCGCCTGGGGCGCTTTGTGAGAATAAAGATCGCTTCATGTTTCCTTCGCCGCTCTATTCGGTGCGCTCGCTGCGGTTCCTGCTGCCGTCAGGGAATCCGCTGGGGTGGAGCGCGGCTGATTTCACGCTGGCGGTGCTGGCGTTGGCGCTCGTTGCCGCTCTGCTTTTGTGGCCTCGAATTAAGCCGTGCATCGACCGGATTGCGGGGCATCCAGTAGCGTCTTTGGCGGTTTGCGGGTCTCTGCCCGTCGTGCTCCGGCTGGCCTTGCTCGGTTCGCATCCCGCGCCTACTCCGAACACCGCCGACGATTTCAGCTATTTGCTGCTGGGCGATACGCTGGCGCATTTCCGGCTGGCGAATCCGGTGCATCCGATGAGCCGATTCTTCGAAGGTGTGTTCACCCTGCAGCACCCTTCTTACAGTTCGATCTTTCCGGCGGGGCAAGGCATTGTGCTCGCGTTGGGGGAACTGGTGTTTCGCAATCCCTGGGCGGGTGTGCTGCTGTCAGTGGGGGCATTCTGTGCGCTGTGCTGCTGGATGCTTCGTGGGTGGACTGCGCCGCGATGGGCGCTGGTGGGTGGAATCCTGGCAGGTCTTGAGTTCGGGCCGCTGAGTGCCTGGATGAACGATTACTGGGGAGGTGCTGTATCCGCGGCTGCCGGTTGTCTCGTGTTCGGGGCGTTGCCTCGATTGCGAGAAAGCGGGCGAACCCGAGATGCGGTTCTGCTCGGTCTGGGTCTCGGACTCGAGATGGTCACGCGGCCTTTCGAGTTTGTCGTTCTCAGCCTGGTGGTAGCCGGTTGGTTTGCGTTGAGACTCGGCGCGAATCCAGGCCGACGGCAGACCGGCGCAATCCTGCTCGCCTTGCTTCCCGCCGCCGGATTGACCTTACTGCAGAACAAAGCGGTAACGGGCGACTGGGTCCGGCTACCGTATCTCGAGAGCCGATACGAATATGGAATTCCAGCCACGTTCACGTTGCAGCCGAACCCCGTTCCTCACCGCGAACTGACGGTCGAACAACAGCTCGATTACGAAGGGCAATCGATCACCCACGGGACGCAGCCGGAGACGGTGATGCGATGGGTAAGCCGGCTCGGCGAACGAGTGCGTTTCTTCCGGTTCTTCTTCTTCGCGCCGCTCTATCTAGCGCTTGTTGCATTCCTGCCCGCGTTGCGTGAGCGCCGGTTTCTCTGGCTGACGGGAGCGGTCGCACTCTTCTGGATGGCCGACAACTTCTATCCGTTCTTCTATCCGCATTACGTGGCAGCGGTGGCCTGTGTGCTCGTATTGATGAGCGTCGAAGGGCTGCGCCGCATGAGCCGTTACACGCCGGAAGGTGCGCGGCTGATCCTGCTGCTGTCTTTCGCGCAGTTCGCTTTCTGGTACGGGATTCAGGTACCGGGCAATCGGGATCTGTCGATTGCAACCGCTGCGTACGAAAGTTCGGATGTAATCAATTCGGGCGATCCGGAAGGGCGCGCGGCGATCAACGAAAAGCTACGAGCGGCGCCGGGTAAGCAGCTTGTGTTCGTGCATTACTTCCCGCAGCATGGGCCGCGGGACTGGATCCACAACGACGCCGACATCGATCGCTCGCGCGTGGTGTGGGCGATCGATCGAGGCGCCGAAGATGACGCTCGGCTGCGAGCCTATTATCCGGACAGGACGGTCTGGCTGCTGGAACCGGATGCCCGACCGCCTCGACTCACCCCGCAGTAGAAAATTTGCTTAGGGATTCAAAGCGGATCGCGTCGCCGCGCCACGGGGCGTTAGTTTGGCGTATAACTCGACTCCTGACACGTTCACCCAGCCGGCTGAACCGTGTCCGCCGCCGGGCATCAGATCCACAAAGCCAATCTCATCTACCTTGCTCAGGTCCGGGTTTTTAACTTCCGAGGTCGTGACCACCTTCTGAGGATCCAGCTTGTACCAGTGCTGGCCGCTGAACGCGACTTCGTTCTCGAGGTATTCGCCATCGGTCGAAATGGTCTGACTGCCCGCCAGGAGAGTTCCATCCGCCAGCTTTACCACCGGATGAAGAACGTGGAGGGCGCCCGTTCGAGTGATCGCCCGAAGTCTGGCGAGGCCGGTCAGATCGAAGTAGCTGTCTTTGTGTTTCAGCGTAATCGCAACTGGCGATGTCGAGATTCCGTTCCAGAGATCCAGCCGACCTTCATGCACATAGACGCCAATGTTCGATGCATCCGCGCCATACAGCTTGAGTTCCAAATTGGGGTTGCCTACGGCGGCCTGCGTAACGCGCCGGTTTTGATCGTTGAGCTGGCCGGTGTAAGGCGGCTGCTTCCATTCCTCGCGGAAGGCGAGCGGGGGCCGTACGGCCGTTTCCGCCCCGCGACCGCCGCCGGGAGCGGGAGCCGGGGCCGGCTGGGCTGCGGCAGTCCAGGCGATTCCCAACAGAAGGGTGAACGGAACCCATTTCGTGGAGGACATCATAAGACTTTATCTCCTTCCATCGAGAGCCGCTGTAAAGCTCTCAAATCGGGAGCAAGTATATCGCAGTTGGGGATCAAAAAAATGCCGTCTCGGCTCCTGTTGTCTCAGCTCGGTCTTCAGCCGCGCCGGTTGAACCAGGTCCAGGCCGTGTCGATGATCGAATGTATATCGGAACATTCGGGCTGCCACCCGAGTTCCTGCTGGAGCCGCGTGGAATCGGCCACGAGCTCGGCCGGATCGCCGTCGCGCCGCGGTCCCATGATGAACGGGACTTTGCGCCCGGTCACTCTTTCCACCGCCGTCAGCACCTCCTTTACTGAGAAGCCGTGTCCGGTCCCGGCGTTGTATCGGTTGGACGGCGCTCCGGCGTTGAGCGCTTTCACGGCGGCGATATGGGCGCGTGCGAGGTCGGTCACGTGGATGTAGTCGCGGATGCAGGTGCCGTCCGGAGTGGGATAGTCATCGCCGAACAGGGTGACGGGTTGGCCCGTCTGAATGGCCCGGAAGAGCAGAGGGATCAGATGAGTCTCCGGTTCGTGATCTTCGCCGGTACGTCCGGCGGGGTCGGCTCCCGATGCGTTGAAGTAACGCAGGCAAATACTGCGAATGCCGTGGATTTCGCCGAACCAGTAAAGAAGTTTTTCGACCATCACTTTCGATTCGCCATAAGCGCTGACCGGGGCATAGGGCAGGCTCTCGGCAATCGGCACCACGCCGGGCATGCCGTAAACTGCCGCAGTCGAGGAGAACACGATGTTCTTCACGCCGGTTTCCACCATCGCCGTGAGCAGGGATAACGAGCCCGCCGTGTTGTTGCGAAAATAAATCTCCGGTACCTTCATCGATTCACCAACCGCAATAAATGCCGCGAAATGAATCACGGCGTCGCACGGTTTTTCCCGCATCACCTGGACCAGTCCCGGCGTGTCGAGCAGATCTACTTCGCGCAGACGCGACGGCTCGACCCGCTCCCGATGGCCGCGCGACAGGTTGTCGACCACCACCACTTCGTAACCCGCATCAGCCAGTTCAAGCACTGTGGTCGATCCGATGTAGCCGGCTCCGCCGGTCACCAGAATTCGCTGTTGTCCGGGCTGTTGTTCGTTACGTGATCCAGTAGACACTCGATCAAATTGTATAGTGGGATCATCCCGTGGGCGAAGCAAAGGCGAACATGAGCAGCGTAGCGGAACAGTTAGCCCACCTGCGTCAGACAGTCGCACGGATCGATCAGAAGTATCAGGCTCCCGCTTTACCGCGCGTTCCGAAGATGTTCATTGAGGAGCTTCTGTCGGGAGAGGTAGTCGAGACAGCGCTGGGTCAGCACTTTGAAACGGAAAAAGTGTGGGCGCTGCATCAACGGCATGGCAGTTTCGGCATTGCGGACCTGCCCGATCTGGCTCCCGATCTGCTCAACGCGCTGGCTGACGGCGCAATTCCTCATGCGCCGCCCGCCTCGTGGGCGTTCCTCGATACGGAAACAACGGGACTCGCCGGCGGTTCCGGTACTTATGCATTTCTGGTCGGAATCGGCAGTATCGACGCCAATGGATTCCGTGTCCGGCAATTCTTCATGCGCGATTTCAACGAAGAGCCGTCGCTGTTCGATTCGCTCACCCGTTACCTCGAACGCTTCGACGTGCTGATCACGTGGAACGGCAAATCATACGACCAGCCGCTGCTCGAAACCCGTTACCGAATGTGCCGCGCGAAGCATCCGTTTGGCCGCATGCAGCACCTCGACCTGCTGCACGGCGCCCGGCGCTTATTCAAACTGCGTCTCGAAGACTGCCGTCTGGTGCGCCTCGAGAACGAAATCCTCGGAGTGGAGCGCGATGAGGATATTCCCGGCGAGCTTATCCCGTATTGCTATTTCGAATACCTGCGCTCGCGGCGCGCTCTGCGTCTGGTGCCTGTGTTCGTGCATAACGCGATCGACATTCTCTCTCTGGCGTGCCTTACCGGAGTGATCCCGGAAGCCTTTCGCGATCCGGACAACGCGCCTGCGGGCCATGGAGCGGATCTGCTTGGGTTGGCCCGTTGGCTCTCCGTGGCAGGGCGGCTTGAGCAGGCCTGGCGGGTTACGCGGCGCGCGATCGGCCTGGGGCTAGCCGATCAGCATTTGTTCCGTGCCCTGCATGAAGCCGGACTGCTGGAAAAACGGATGGGCCGATTTGAAGAAGCGGTGGAGACGTTTCGCGATCTGACGATTTCGCCCAATCCGTTTCGCCATAAAGCCTGGGAGGAATTGGCTAAGCACTACGAGCATCGCGAGAAGAATTTTCCTCTGGCGCTCGAAAGTGCGCGCGCGGCTCGGAGCCATGAGGTATCGGCAGCACTGGAAAATCGCATTCGCAGGCTGGAAGCGCGTTGCGCGCGCCTTCCCGTGGATCTGGCCCGGGGACCTGGTGTAAAGAAGAGCCGAGCGAAGGCCGGGACTAAATCCCTTCGCCTTCCACCAACAGCTCTTCCCTTCCTGTAAGCACCCCGCGCCGCTCCAGAAGTTCGATCGCTTCATGCGTTGCCAGACGGCGGGCGTCGATCGCACCAGCCGCCGGAGCCTCGTTCGCGTCGGCTCCGGTGGCGTCTGCTCCGGTGATGATGAGAATCATGCCCGCGGCCTTCGCCAGGTCCAGCGCTGCTTGCGCGGGAGACGGTAAGACCGCCACTAATACGCCGCGATCGAAAAGTTCGCGTTCGATCAGCAGTGCGGATTCCGCATCGTCCGCCACCACCAGCGCCGCTTTATGTCCCGCGCGAGCTGCCCTTTCCGCCGCCGTTACCTGACCGCGGGTTTCTTCCTTGCCCTCGATCTCCGTGATCATGCCCGCGCCCAGGGTTTCGTTCGAGAGCGGGTCAATCACGATGAATGCGCCGGTGATGCGGTTGGTTCCGTACGGATCGAAGAACAGAGGCCGGTGGGTTTCGATCGAGATCTCGCCGATCTCGTTCAGCTCCAGCTTGCTCGCCTTCACGTGTTCCAGCGTGTTCACGTCCAGCCGGTAATTCACGCTGCGAACGATGCCGCGCACCTGATGGCTGGTGTGCTTGATGAAATAACTGCGGCCCGGCTCGAGCGCCTTCGCGTTCATCCACACCGCCATGGCTTTGAAGCGCCGCGCGACATGAGGAGAATCGATCGCCGGCACAATCATGTCGCCACGGCTGATATCGATCTCGTCGGCCAGACACAGCGTCACCGATTGCGGCGCCTCGGCCGTCTTCAGGTCGCCGTCAAAAGTAACGATGCGCTCGATGCGCGTATACCGGCGAGCCGGTAAGGCCAGCACCATATCGCCCTGGCGGAAAACACCCGAGGCAATCTGCCCCGCATAGCCACGAAAATCCAGATTGGGGCGCAATACATACTGAACGGGAAAGCGCGCCGGCAATCCTTCACGCCCGCTGTCGACCGGCACGTCTTCCAGATGTTCCAGCAGCGCGGGACCGTCATACCACGGCGTATTACAACTCTTCGTCACTACGTTGTCGCCGTCGCGCGCGCTGATCGGAATAAACAGGGCATCGGGTGCATCGATGCGCCGCAGAAAGCTGGTGAACTCGTCCCGAATCGCGTTGTACACGTTCTGATCGAATCCGACAAGGTCCATCTTATTGATGGCCACTACAAAATGTTCGATGCCCAGCAGGTTGGCGATAAACGCATGCCGGCGCGATTGCTGCAGCACGCCGTTGCGCGCGTCGATCAGAATAATCGCCAGCTCAGAGGTAGACGCGCCGGTCGCCATGTTGCGCGTGTACTGCTCGTGGCCCGGCGTATCGGCAATGATGAATTTGCGTTTCGGCGTCGAGAAATAGCGGTAGGCGACGTCGATGGTGATGCCTTGCTCGCGTTCGGCGCGCAGGCCATCCGTCAGCAGCGCCAGATCGATGCGCCCGCCTCCTCCGCCATTCGAATTGGCCGAGGCTTTGCGCACGCTGGCGATCTGATCTTCGTAAACGCCCTTGGAATCGTAAAGCAGGCGGCCGATCAGTGTGCTTTTGCCGTCATCCACACTGCCGGCGGTCGAGAAACGCAGCAAACTCACTTCAGAAATATCCTTCGCGTTTTTTGATTTCCATCGACCCTTCCTGGTCGTGGTCAATCACTCGGTTCTCGCGCTCGGAGCGGCGCACCAGTTTCATCTCGTCGATGATTTTCTCGATGGTGTCGGCTTCCGAATGAATCGCACCTGTGCACGGGCTGCATCCGAGCGACCGCATCCTGCACATCACCATCTCGGCCTTTTCACCCGGCATCAGCATGAAATCCTGCTCCACCGAAATCAGCGAATTTCCACGCACCACCATCGGCCTCGGCTTCGCATAATAGAGCGGGACAATTGGTATGCTTTCGCGCCCGATGTATTGCCACACGTCGAGTTCCGTCCAGTTAGAAAGCGGGAAAACGCGAATGTGCTGGCCCTTGTCGACCCGCGAGTTAAAAACGTTCCATAACTCCGGCCGCTGGTTTTTCGGATCCCACTGGCCGAACTCATCGCGGAAAGAATAAACCCGCTCTTTGGCCCGGCTTTTCTCTTCATCGCGCCGCGCCCCACCGAAGGCCGCGTCGTAACCGCCCGCTTCCAGCGCGTCCAGCAAGGCTCGCGTTTTCAGCAGACCGCAGCACTTCTGCGTGCCGATGCGCAGGGGATTGGCCCCGTCCGCAATTGCCTGGTTATTCGTATGGACGATCAGTTTCGCCCCGATCGACTTTGTGAACTCGTCACGGAACTCGATCATTTCACGGAACTTATACGTCGTGTCTATGTGCAGAAGAGGAAAGGGGATATGGCCCGGAAAGAAGGCTTTTTGCGCCAGCCGCACCATCACCGATGAGTCCTTTCCGATCGAATACAACATGACCGGATTGGCGAATTCGGCGGCGACTTCGCGAATGATATGTATGCTCTCTGCTTCGAGGAGGTCGAGGTGATCCACGGGGATTACTTTAATTGGTTACTTTCCAGCTTACACTGCCAAGTTGATCGGATATCCGGTGTAGTCCTTTGGATGTCTCATCCGCGGCCTCTGATTCATTTGCCCCTGTTTATTCAGGCGTGATAGCCGAGGTAAACGAGTCTTGCCCCCGCGGCGAACAGAGGCGGATAAAAGCGGTCAATCGCCTGCCACGCTACGACGAGCCCAATGATGGCGAATGTGCGCAGCTTCACCTGAAATTGTTGCAACTTCAGCGCGCCGGCCTCGGTTGTGAACAGGCCGAGCACCCCGTAACCATCCAGCGGCGGTATCGGAATCAGGTTGAAGATGCCCAGCAGGATGTTGAGCGAAAAAAGGACGCTGAGCACCGTTGCAACGCCTTCACCGATGCCGCCTTCGGTGGCCGGACTCACGATCTGGCTGAACACGGCGGGCGCCGGCGCGAAGTAACCGGTGGCCAGTCCAACACGCATCAGGATCGCGCTCAGCAATGCCAGACTAAAATTTGCGCCGGGGCCCGCGAGCGACATCAGCGCCGCCCGCCTGGGATATTTCTGCGACCAAACAGGGTCGTACGGCGCACTGGCCCAGCCGATAAGACCCGTCCCGCTGATGATGCCGATCAACGGCATAACCACCATCCCAAACGGCTCCCGGCGAATATGCGGCAGCGGATTCAGCGATACCTGGCCGCCGGCATGCGCCGTCTTATCGCCGCCCCAGAGCGCAACCAGGGAATGCGCGGCCTCGTGGCACGTCGTGCTCAGCAGGAAGACGACGTATTCGAGGAAGCCAAAAGCAAAAAGGTCTGAATTCATCCGGATATATTCAAAACGAACGCCTCAGTATAGCGGGGGGCTTGCTTTCAGGTTTCCCAGGCAACTAAAGTGGACATTGCCTCGAAACAGTCTGGCGCTCATGTTGGTGATGCTCGCCGTGCGCACCGCCAGCGCGCAAACCGATGGGGTTACGTTTCTTCGCGATGTTCTGCCGATCCTGCAAAAAAGATGTCAGACGTGCCATCGCCCCGGTGAAGCGGGCACTGGCTCATTCCTCACCTATGAATCCACGCGTCCCTGGGCACAAGCCATCAAAGCAGCAGTGCTCACGCGTAAGATGCCGCCGTGGTTCGCCAGCCCGGAGTTCGGGCACTTTCTCAATGAACGCCGGCTGACCGACGCCGAGATCCGGACCCTGGTCTCATGGGTGGATGCGGGCGCGCCCCAGGGCGACTCCGGAGGATCGAAGCCTGCACGCGTGAAATGGACTACGGGATGGAACATTCAGCCCGACGTCGTGTTTACCGCGCCCCGGCCGTATGTAGTGCCTGCGCAGGGGGCGCTCGATTACGTCTACATCGTGATCCCCACCGACTTTGAACACAACACGTGGATTACGGCCGGTGAGATTCGTCCCAGTGACCGGTCTGTGGTCCATCACGTCAGCGCGTTCTGGCGCCCCGCCGGTTCGGCCTGGTTAAAAGATGCGAAGCCGGGAGTGCCGTATGTGATTCCCAAAGCCCAACTGAACAGCGCCGATTTCAAGCGAACTCTCAATCGAAGCGCCGCTGGCGCGCAGCCGCTTCAACTCGAAAGCGGCGCCGAGTTCCTCATCGGCTATTCGCCCGGCATGCCCGTTCAGGACTTCAGCATCGGCCACGCCGCCAAACTCATTCCGGCGCAAGCCGACCTTGTGCTTGAGTTGCATTTCACACCCAATGGCAGGACGCCTGTCGAAGAACGTATCGAGACCGGCTTTGTCCTGGCCAAAACCGATCCCGTGCGGCGTTTCCTGACGATTTCCAACTGGTCCTGGAACATTTCCATTCCGCCCGGTGACGCCAATCATGAGGGCCATGCCTCCATGCGCTTCAACGAAGCGGTGGACCTGGTGTTTATGCAGCCGCACATGCATCTGCGCGGCAAAGATATGTCCGTGCGCCTGGTATATCCGGATGGGAAATCGGAGATCGTACTGGATGTGCCGCATTACGACTTCAACTGGCAGCTCATCTACTACGAAGCTAAGCCGCTGCACCTGCCGCGAGGGACCGTTATGGAGATTACTGCCCACTGGGACAACTCCGTCAATAATCCCGCGAATCCGGATCCTGGCGCCGAAGTGCGTCTCGGGGAGCAAAACACCGACGAAATGTTGGTCTGCCACACCGGGATTACGGTAGACCCGTACGCCTCGCTCGACAATGTAGTCACGATCGAAGGCGGCACTGAATATCAAAAGTAGAAAGGTCTGAATTGATCCGCGAAGTTCACCCGGGAACACGGAAAGTCCGCCACTGTATGAGAACCACCGCTTAGGGTCTGGAGTCGGCAGGCTGAATGCAGGTGAGCGGAGTCATGAGAAGACCAATCGTTCAGCTCAGAATTCTGACTGTGGCCGTCGTTCTGCTTCTTTTGGCAAGCTGTAGCCGAACCTTCATTCCCGCCGATCGGAAAGTCACTGTCACCTTGAAAGATGGTGTCAGCTATTCCGGCATGATCACCAACGATTACGGTTCGACGATTACGCTGAAAGATCCTGAGGGAGAGTCGGAAACCTGGCCGATCGGCAACGTATCGACCATCCAGTATGGATCAGAGTCGCCGCCTCCCGCGCTTGCGAAGTCACCTCTTTTACCCCTGCCTCAGAGGCCCGCTCCGGACCAACCGGCCTATGCGGACGATTCTTACACGGCGAGTCAACGCTCAGCCACGTCATCCGCGCGACCCTGGTCGCCGCCGCGCTAAGAGCTGCCCGAATTACTGTTTCTCTCAGTTCGTTTTCGCGATCTGCAGATATTTAGACAAGTTACGACCTTGTGGGGTGTGTGTCAGGTCCGCCAGGGTGCAGGAGTCGAGTACGGCAAAAAAGCTTTCGAGTGCTTTGACCAGAACTCCGCGCAGCGCGCATGCCGGAACAATGGGACAGGTGTTGGTTTCGAGGTCGAAACATTCCACGATGCGGAACCCTGGTTCCGTCTTCCGCACAACTTGCCCGAGGTTAATGGATGCGGGATCCTTCGCCAGCTTCACTCCCCCGCCGCGGCCCTCCGACACTTCGACGAAGCCATGACCGTGCAGCGTCTGAACTACTCGCACCAGATGGTTTTTCGAAATGCCGTACGCCTCGCTGATCTCTCGTGTAGATACGTGGCGGTCGGGGTTTTCCGCCAGATAGAGCAGAATACGCAACGAATAATCGGCGTGCAGCGTGAGTTGCATGGGGGCTTATTAAGCAGTTTAGGCAGCGGTAGGCACGAACGCGTCTGTGTAGATTGCCTTCGAAGCCATTCCCGCCAGAAACAGCTTCTTACGAAGCGAGTTTACCAGCGCGGGGTCGCCGCACACATAGCCTTTCCAGCCCTTCAGACTGGGGAAACGCGAGAGAATGCATTGGTCGAGTTCCCGAACCTCAATCCCTCCGCTGCCGTTTCTGTCATCACTGCCTGCCCGCACGGAACGCACGTAATGGAAATTGGGATGAGTCCGCGCTAGCTCGCTCAGCTCATGGGTCAGATAGAGTCCGCTCGGTGTGAGCGCGCCGTGGAACAACCAGATATCGCCGGTGTGCCCCTGGCGTAATGCGTCACGCACGATTCCATAAAGCGGCGCCAGCCCAGTTCCCGCTCCCGCCAGCAGAATCGGCTCGTCTGCCGTGCTTCGAGCGTAAAAACAATTTCCCGCCGGACCCTGAAGCCAGACCTTCGTCCCTGGCGCGACCGAAGATAACCACCCGCTCATAGCACCGCCGGGAATCATGCGAACGTGCAGCGCGAGTTCCTGTTCATCCGGCAAACTGGCCAGTGAATAAGCCCGGGCCAGCCCGTCTTCCCGGAACACGCTCACATATTGTCCTGCGAAATAGGCCAGCGGCACGCCGGGCTTCAGCCGTACCTGCAGCACGGTGTCGTTCAACCGATCGACGCCGCTGATTAAAGCTTCGACGCGCGCTTCGGATCCCGCGCGGGTTACCGTAAGATCCGCTTTTAGCTGGCAGGAACAGGCCAGAAAATAACCCTGCGCCCGCAGCGTGTCTTTCAAACCCTTCTGCGCGAATTCCGGGATGGGTCCGTCGCTGCCTTTGACAAGGCAAGACTGGCACGACCCCGCTTTGCACGAATGGGAGATTTCGATTCCATTGCGCAGCAGGCAATCGAGCACGGTTTCGCCCACCTGGACAGGGAACTCCCTCCCTTCGAAATGGATCGATGGCATGGTCTCCCCGCTTATCGATTCAATACATCGTTTCGTGTACTCTCGGCGATACCGGCTACCTGCGCGATCAGTTCCGGGGCCACTCCCAGTTCCGCGAGGCTCTTGCCCAGCAGCTCCACGACGACATCGAAGTGAGTGTCATTCAGGCCGCGGGCGACAAGATGCTGATGGCCGCGACGCATGTCCGCTCCGGTGTAATTGTGGGGTCCGCCGAACGCCATGGTCAGGAAGGCTTTTTGTTTCGCCGCCTGCCGGTCCATATCCACGCCATCGAAGAAAGCGCTGATCCGGTCGTCCGACAGAACCTTTCGGTAAAAAACATCTACGGCTGCATCCACGGCAGCCTCGCCGCCGAGCTTCTCATAGAGAGCCGGCTCGTGAGTTGTGAGAACAGTTGCGCTTGGCATAAACTATGCATACATAATGCATAGTTAAATCGCGGGCTGTCAAGAACTAAATTTCGCTAGCGAGTTTGCTCCACCAGAATAAATGGAATTCCGCTCGGATCGCGCACCGCCACGGCCCTCGCGTTCTCACCCAACGGGAGCGGCTTACCGTTCGTTTCGGGTGTCGCGCCGTTCGCGGTCACTGATTTCACCAGCTCCGGAAGATTCGTCGCCAACATCGCCACTGCTGAATTGCCCACGTCCTGCATCTTCGAGTGCAGAGCCTTTCGATCGATGTTGCGGAAGTCATACACGAACCAGGTGAACTCGGAGCCCGGTGGCCGTGTGCCGGTGTTGGTCACCGATGCATCGGGAGTGCCCTCGAGAGCCAGCACACTGGGCGCCAGTACTCTGCCTTTGTTGATTTTGAATCCCAGTTGTTCGCCGTAAAACTTCAGCGACTGGTCTTCGTTTTCCACCACCAGGGATGCCCAGCCTCCCACGATGTTGCTGGTGGCTGGAGCCGGACTTTTGATGTCCGCATTGGCCAGCACGAATTCGAGAGCGAATCCATCGGGGTCTTTCACGATCACCGCCTGCACGCGTTGCTCGGGCCCTTCCGGATGTACCGGCGCGCCACCTGTGCTGAACACCCCTTTGATGTCCTGTTGCACCGCGGCAAACGGCTTGTCGATATCACGGACACGAATCACCAGCTTCACCACACCGGGATCCTGAATGCGCGCTTCCACATGCTTCTGCTCCACTCCGCTGAACTGCAGCAGAATCAGGTGGAGTTCGGAGCCCGGAATTTTGAAGGTAGTCGAACGGACCTTAGCTCCTTTGGCATTCGTCAGCGCGGCCAGTTCTTTGGTTGCGTTGGCTGCAAACAGGGGGGCACTGTCGATCTCAAGGCCCACCTTATCCCGATAAAACGCGGTGGATTTGTCGAGATCCGGCACCGTGTGGATCACAGCGTAAGGGGAAATAACTTTACCCGGGGCATTGTCCTCTGCGTAGGCCGTGGCCGCGAGTGGAAGTGCGAGTGCAATTGCGGTGAAAGCGAGTTTACGCATAGTTTCTACCTATGAAAGTTTGAGTACGTGTTCCATGGCGAGCCGCGCTCCCTTGTCGGGATCCTGTTCCACGCGGATCTCATTGTTGAACAACATCGTGTCACGCCGCGCAGCCGTATAGGCGGGCCACTTCGGCAGTTTCGGCGTATTCGGATCGCCGGTGCGGGCGAAGGATACCCACGACGTACTTACCTTCTCAGCCAGCGCGTATGCTTCCGGCATCTTCGAAATCAGCGGACCGGCAATCTTCACGTTATTAAATACGAACGGAATCTCGATCGTGTGCGGTGACCGCATGTGTCCGCCGCCTTCCGGCGTCTCCCAATCGAAGCGGTATACAAATACGGGCGCGCCATTCTCCGCTGCTTTCCGCCTGGCAAGCTCTCGCGTATAAGCGCCGCGCGGATGGTCGGTCGCGATCAGAATGTAGAGATCCCACGGCGAAACATCCGGGTGCGTCTTGCGGAAGGCCGCGATGATGGGGTCCGGGTCAACTTCGAGGCGTTTCGCGGTGCGCTCCCGCAGTCCGGCTTCGTCCAGATTGAGTTTCTCGGGCGTGGGCCGGTCATAGAGTGTCTCTTCTGTCCGCGCCCATCCCATCAGCAGCGGAATGTTGGCGGATAGCGCCGGGCCGGCCGGATCCCACGGATGGCTGGGGATGATTTTGCCATCCACCATCGGCGAATTGGCTGTCATTCCCGGTTCGGCCATTTTGAGCTTCTTCTGCACCGCGGCATCGGCCGCGAGCAATCGATCCATCGGGACGTTCTGCAACTCCAGCGCCTGATTGGGCTTCAACTCCAGTTCGCTCAGCAGCAGGCTGGTGTAACGGATCGCGTCTTCCTGCGTAGTCAGCCGCAACACCGCGCCGCTCTCGATCACGGCGCGATGGAACAGACCTTTCGCCGACGGCATCGCCATCAGCGTTGCGACTTTGCGGCCGCCGCCCGATTGACCGAAGATCGTCACCAGGTTGGGGTCGCCGCCGAAGTGCCCGATATTGTCGCGGACCCACTGGAGCGCCGCCACGATGTCCAGCATCCCCACGCTCCCCGATGACGCGAAATCGGAGCCCGCCAATTCTCCCAGATAGGTCGATCCGAAAACGTTCAAACGATGATTGATGCTGACAACAACCACGTCGCCGGTTCGCGCCAGGTTCGCGCCACCGATGATGGCGCCGGAGCCTGACCCTGTGGAGAATCCGCCGCCATGCAGCCACACCATCACCGGACGTTTCGCGCCACCGGTCAGGGTCGGCGTAAACACATTGAGCACCAGGCAATCTTCGCTTTGCGAAGGGATTCCCGCGACGCCGGCAGCTCCGCTGACCTGCGGCGCCGTGGGTCCATAGGAGAATGAGTCGCGTACGCCGGTCCATGCGGCGGGCTTGGTCGGCGGCATGAAGCGGTTCCTGCCCGTAGTGTTCCCCCCGTAAGGAATGCCTTTGAAGATCCTGACGTTATCGACAACGTCCCCGCGCACATTGCCGGTTGCGGTCTCGGCCACAACGGTGTCGCCTTCGGCCGCGCGTGCGGTCCGGAGCAACGCACCCATCTGCGTACCGGCAAGTAGTAATGAAGATTGGCGAAAGAATGTTCGGCGGCTGGACAAGCTGGTCATCGTCTGGTACTCCTCTGATCCTGTTCAAAATATATGAATGCGGTCGAAAAAGCCAGCGCTGCTTATGGCTTTTCCGTAGTGAAGGTCCAGCGGAGCGAGAGCGTTCGAGGGATGTAGCACTCCTGGTCGTTGCAGGCCTGGTAGTGGAAAGTGCCCTTAATCGTCAGAATGGAGCCCGGCAGAACGGAGCTAAGGTCCGGAACTTCCCCGATCACCACATCGCGGACCAGCCGGACCGGGCTGTCATAAACCCCGACCATGTCGTGCAGGAACGGCAACCGGAGCATTCGCGCCGCCGGATAGGTCACGGGACCGGCGTCGAGGCCCGTGGAAGGCGTGATCTGCCAGTCGATCGGCACATAGCCCCGCGTACCCGGCGCGTATAGGTGAATGGTTGGCTTGGGCTCAACTTCCAGAATCAGCGTGATGTGCTTGCCGGGCGCAACGGTGGCATCGCTGGCCGACAGAGTCAGCATGAGATGCGGCGTCTCGATCATCTTCTTCGACGCTCCCTCGTCTGCGGCCGACGCGAAACCCGCCGTCAGCAAAAGCAGCAATCCGATCAGGCAACGTCTCATAGATCCAGTGACTGCGCAACTTTCATCTCTTCGGGCGTTCCCCAGGTCTCCAGCCACGCAGCCACCTTTTCATGGCTCACGCTCTTTCCTGCGTCCATATCGCCGATGCCGGCACATATCGCTTCCAGCCGCAACTCGGTAGCCTGATCGGGCTGGATGAAAAAGGCTTCGCTCATCGTGTACACGCTCTCGCATACAGGTTGACACAAACCGCACCAGTAAACGGTCGTCACCTTCGCCACAATGACCTGATTAGCCCGCCAGGAGCCGTGAAAACTCTGAGATACTGGGCCATGCGCGTCAGCCCTTCTCTGCTTCTGCTGCTCGCCGCAGCCTCTCTCTCCGGCCAGAAAGCGACCGGTCAGAAAATCACCCACAGCGGCATTCACACCGAGGATATGGACTCGACGTGCAAACCCTGCACCGATTTCTGGCGGTACGTGAATGGGGGCTGGCTGGATAAGAACCCGATTCCCGCCGACAAAGCCAGTTGGGGCACGTTCGGAGTTTTGGGCGATGCTAACCGCGAGCGGAGCCGAACCATTCTGGAAGCTGCAGCCCAATCCAACGCGGCCGGGAGTCCGGCCGAGCCAACACAAGGCGCCGCCGGCACTGACAGCGACCGGCGCAAGATGGGCGATCTCTATGCCAGTTGCATGGATACCGATGCCATCGATGCCCGAGGACTTGCGCCCCTCCAGCCCGACTTCGATCGCATTGCCGCCATTCAATCGGCTCAGGATCTGAACGCGGCACTGGCAAGTTTTCAGAGGGTGAGTAGGCCCTACGGTGCGGTGAACGGAGTAGTCGTCGGTGCCTTCCGGCTCACGTCGGGACAGGACCCGAAGGACCCATCGCGCGTGATCGCCCGCATCGTGGAGCGTGACGGCGCAGGCCGCGTCGCTTCTTCCATCTTCTCTCTGCCCGATCGGGATTATTACCTCAAAACGGACGAGAAATCGCGCCAGGTGCGTACTCAGTTTTTAGATCATGTGACCAAAATGCTGGAACTCTCCGGCACGCCCCGCGCCGACGCGGAGCGGCAATCCGCAGTCATTCTGAGTTTCGAAACCGCGCTCGCAGGGTCGGTGATGACCATTGCGGAGAAGCGAGATCCCGACAAGACATACCACCTGATGGATCTGGCAGGTCTCAACTCGCTGGCTCCCCGGTTCGACTGGGCGCTTCTGCTGAGCGAGGTGGGCCTGCCGGAGTCAACCGCGATCAACGTCTCGGAACCGGAGTTGCTGAAAAAATTCAACGAACAACTGGCGGATGTTCCGCTCGCCGATTGGAAAGTATGGCTGCGTTGGCGAACTCTGCAGATCACCGCGCCCTATCTGCCGAAGGCCATTGCCGACGAATCGTTTCATTTCCAAAGCACGGTGCTCACAGGGATTCAGCAGCAGCCGCCCCGTTGGGAGACCTGCGCCAATGTGGTCGACCGCGACCTGAGCGACGCGCTGGGTAAAGCGTACGTGGAAAAATTCTTCCCGCCCGAAGCCAAACGCCGCATGAGCCTGCTGGTCGAGAATCTGCGCGCGGCGTTGCGCCAGGAGATCGAGCAATCGCAATGGATGAACCCGGAGACGAAAAAGAATGCCGCCCTGAAGCTCGCCGCGCTGCAGATAAAGATCGGTTATCCCGAGCGCTGGCGCGACTACTCGGCTCTCGAAATCAAGCGCGGGACTTACTTCGAGAACATTCGAGCCGCCTGGACGCATGGCCAGCACTATGAAATCGCCCGCATCGGCAAGCCCGTGAACCACATGGATTGGGCCATGACGCCACCCACGGTCAATGCTTACTCGAGTACTACTGAGGTGGAGGTGGTGTTCCCCGCCGGCATTCTGCAGCCGCCCTTCTTCGACATGCAGGCGGATGACGCCGCCAACTATGGGGCCATCGGAGCCGTGATCGGCCACGAAATGGGCCATCAGTTCGACGATGGCGGGTCGAAGTACGATGCGACGGGCGCGCTCAAAAACTGGTGGACCGATGAAGATCGTAAGAAATTCGATGCCCGAACGAGTTGCGTGGTGGATCAGCTCAACACGCTCGACGTCGGTGAGGGCCAGCATCACAACGGCAAGCAGGTTTTGGGTGAAGCGTTAGGCGATCTCGGCGGTTTGTCGGTCGCGTATGTCGCCTATCACAGATCGTTGAAGGGAAAAGCCGGGCCGGTGATCGACGGATTCACCGCGGACCAGCGCTTCTTCATCGCCTTCGCGCGGGTCTGGGGCACGCAATATCGGCCGGAAGCCGCACGCCTGCAATTGAATACCAATAACCATCCGCTCTCCCAATACCGGGCTATGGCAACGTTGCAGAACATGCCGGAATTCCACCGGGCCTTTCAATGCAAGCCGGGAGACGCGATGGTGCGCCCAGCCTCCGAGCAGTGCAAGCTCTGGTAGGGCGGAACGATAACCCTATGCCGCTCAACCGTCCTTTCGGCTTTTAGGAGGCAGCGGCATTTCGATGAAGCTATAGCTTACCGGCGGTGTCGCATCGACTGCCGCCGCAATTGCGGCGGCATAATTCTGCACCACCGGCCATATATTAGACCCGAGGACGAGCAGCGCCAGTCTGCGGCCCGTCAGGTTCTGCTGATACCTGATGTTCTGATCAGATGTGACCATGAGGTCGAACCCGGCCGTTTCCGCCTCGCGGAGAAGTTCTCCATTTTCAAGTTGGGGAGGCCAACGCATCTCGACGAACGTTCGTACCTCATGGTTGGATATGAATCGCCGCATACCGACCGGAGCGTTCTTGTCAAATACTATGGGCAACGCGGTGACTTTTGGCGTACTTCAAAATCGCCTCGACGCAATTCTCCGGGACTTCGAACTGCTCCGCGATTTCAGCGACGCTCACACCAAAGTCGAAGTTATCGACAATTGCGTCGACAAGCATCCGCGTGCCGCGCAGCACAGGAGCGCCGCTCTGCACTCCGGGTTTGACTTCGACGAGCTGGCACTCCGACCAGTCGGTCCTTTCTTGCGTCATCACACTGGCCCCCCTACTCTATAATTCCATGTCTTATCGCGGAAAGGCAAAACTGCTGTTGCGTGACGCTTAGCGTCACTATATTCATTCAGTGCCGCAGCAGAAAGCGTTCGCATTCGTGCTATCCCCCGCGGCGGCGATAAGCGCGGGAAGCACAGGTGCCACTCCGTTTGACTCGGAGACGGTGCCCGAAATCACAAACAGTGAACGCCGAGCGCACCTGCCGCATCTCTTTGCGGCTGATCGAGCGTGGCCAACGGGCATCCCGATCGCTGGGCGAGTTCGATGTAAAGGGCGTCGTACGGAGTCAATCGATGGTCTCGGCAAATGATCTGGACCGGCCCTGCGATTTGCTCCAATGCGGCGTAGTCGAGCGCCGGGTTCAGGATTTTGAGCGTGTCGAGAAACGTCGCGGTTTGTTCCGCCGATATTCGCCCCCTGCGTTCGCCCACCAGCAGCGTATTGAGAACCTCAACTGCCCAGAACGCCGGTACGAGTGCCTTTTCGCCGGATTGCAACCGGTCGAGCACGCCCATCGACACGTCTGTCTGTTCGTCCGGGAAGCACCACGACAAAGTCACCGAGGCATCGACGACAATGCCATTCAAGGACGCGCCTCGTGGCGGAGTTCGCGGATCGTCATGCCTCCGAGCGAAAGATGATGGGTTTTTCCAAAGCTTTTAAGCGTCTCGATGGCCTCGACAACTTCGTGGGGAGGTGCGGACGACTGAGGGTGATCAGCCGCCGGGGCGGGGACAACGGAAAGCCTGGCGGCACTCTCAATCAGACTGGCTGCATACGCATCAACCCCAACTCCCCGCGTCGCGGCCTGACGGACGAGTTCCGCTTGAAGTTCCGGCGCGAGTTCGATCGTAATGCTCATTGGCACAGTTTCCCTTTAATACCTTAATTGTCGCTCGTAATTCGATTCAAAAGTTAAATCTGTCAGCCGTGCAGAAGCCGCGTTGACCCGAGATGACGATTTATATTCGTCTTGCACTCAACACCTTGACCTTCCGGCTACCATCCAGCCCTGAAAACGTGCGCTACTCTCAACACGAAGACAACGAGCTCAAATGGCTTTCTTTTGTAAATCTCGCGCGCGTTTCTCAATGCACACCGATTCCCCCAACCTCCGCGCAGTGGCTTCGTTTTGTAAAACGCGCTCTGCCACCCTGCATGCATCGGAGCCGACTCGTCCCAACCTATTGAATCCAAATCCTCAAATCCGCATTTCGGTTCGTTTCGCAGAGTGGCCTTCACAAGCACCGCCACGCTCCGTCACGTCACCCGCTAAAATGAAATTGTCTCCCCCGAAAGACGCTCCCCGTCCGTAACCGGCGGCGCTAATTCTATGGCTGACACTCCATTCGTCCACCTCCACAACCACACCGACTATTCCCTTCTCGACGGGGCTTGCGAAATCGGCCAGCTCATGAAGGTGGTGGCCGAGCAGAAGATGCCCGCCGTCGGCATGACCGATCACGGCAACCTCTTTGGCGCGGTCCAGTTCTACAACACCGCCAAAGCCAATGGCATTCACCCCGTCATCGGTTGCGAAGTTTACGTATCGCAACAGGGCATGAAGACCCGGTCCGACAGTGACCGCTACAACCATCTCGTGTTGCTCTGCGAAAACCAGGAAGGTTACCGCAATCTCATCAAGCTGGTGTCCACCGCCTTCCTCGAAGGTTTTTATTACAAGCCGCGCATCGATAAGGATCTGCTCGCACAGCACTCGAAGGGTCTCATCTGTCTCTCGGCCTGTCTCCGCGGCGACCTCAACGAGAACATCCTCAATGACCGTTACGCCGATGCCCGGCGTCTGGCCCATACCTATACGGAGATTTTTGGTCGAGAGAATTTCTTCCTCGAGATTCAGGATCACGGCCTCGAGCAGGATAAGCGCCTCACCCCGCAGGTGAATCGCCTCTCCATCGAAACCGGCATCCCGCTTGTCGCCACCAACGACTCGCACTATCTCCGCCGCGAAGACGCCCGCGCGCACGAGATTCTGATGTGCATTCAGACGGGCAAGACCATGACCGATCCCAACCGCATGCACTGGGATCATCCCGATTTCTATCTGAAAACGCGCGACGAAATGATGGCGTTGTTCGGAGAGCTCGAAGATGCCGTCAACCGCCCCTGGGAAATTGCGCAGCGCTGCAACGTCAAACTCGAAAAAGTAGCCGACCCGTTCCCGCGTTTCGACATCCCAGTTGATTTCACAACCGATTCTTACTTCGCCTACGTGGCCCGCCAGGGATTCGAAAAGCGCCGGGTCCGTCTCGAAGGTCTGCATGCCACCGGCTATCTGAAGCACGATCTCGGCGCGTACGTTGAGCGCCTCAACCGCGAGATCGAGATGATCCAGCAGATGAAGTTCTCCGGCTACTTCCTCATCGTCTGGGACTTCATTCGTTTCGCGAAATCAATGAACATTCCGGTGGGTCCAGGCCGTGGCTCGGCTGCCGGAAGCCTGGTTGGTTACGCGATGTCGATTACCGATATCGATCCTCTGCAGTACGGCTTGCTGTTTGAGCGCTTCCTCAATCCGGAGCGCATCAGCATGCCCGATATCGACATTGATTTCTGCATGAACCGCCGCGGCGAAGTGATCCAGTACGTCACGGAAAAGTATGGCCGCGAACAAGTCGCCCAGATCATCACCTTCAATACGCTCGGAGCCCGTGCCGCCATTAAAGATGTAGGCCGCGTGCTCGACATGAGCTTCGCTGACGTTGACCGCATCACCAAGCTCGTCCCCAACGTCCTCAACATCAAGCTCAAAGACGCCATCGCGACTGAGCCTGGCTTTGACGCCCTCGCTAAGCAGGATCCGCGTGTGCGTGAAGTGCTCGACGTCGCGCTGCGTCTCGAAGGCCTCGCTCGCAACTCGTCCGTGCATGCCGCCGGTGTGGTGATTTCGCCGGAACCGCTGCGTAACATCGTCCCTCTGGCCCGCACCAACCGGGATGAAGTCATCACTCAGTACGACATGAACGGCCTTGAGAAGCTCCAACTTCTCAAGATGGATTTCCTCGGCCTCACCACTCTGACTCTGATTGACGACGCGCTGAAGTTGATCGAGAAACGCCACGGCGTAAAAGTGGTGCCCGAAGACCTGGATCTTTCGGATCCCGGCGCTTACGAGATCTTCTGCAAAGGTTTCACCAGCGGCATCTTCCAGTTCGAATCGCCGGGCATGCGCGACATTCTGCGCCGCTATCAGCCCAATCGCATCGAAGACCTCACCGCGCTTAACGCGCTCTATCGTCCCGGCCCCATGCAGATGATTGACGACTTCATCGAGCGCAAGCATGGGCGCCAGCCTGTTGTGTATGACCTTCCCGCCATGAAGGAAGTCCTCGAAGAAACCTATGGCGTGATGATCTACCAGGAACAGGTGATGCAGATTTCGAATCTCATCGGCGGTTACTCGCTGGGCGATGCCGATATCCTGCGCCGGGCGATGGGTAAGAAAAAGATCGAGGAGATGGCGAAACAGCGCGAGCGTTTTGTGGCGGGCGCTGTAGAGCGAGGTCATCCGGCGAAGAAAGCCGAGAAGGTCTTCGACCACATGGAGCAGTTCGCCGGTTACGGCTTCAACAAGTCGCACTCGGCTGCCTATTCTTACGTTGCGTTCATCACGGCCTGGCTGAAGGCGCATTACCCGGTCGATTTCATGGCCGCATTGCTGACGTCGGAAACCGGTAACGTCGCCAAGGTGGTCAAGTACATCAATGAGTGCCGCGAAATGAAGATTCGCGTGCTGCCGCCGGATGTGAATGCCAGCGAATACACCTTCACTCCGGTTCGCGATGAGCAGGGCGACGCCATTCGTTTCGGTTTAGGAGCGGTGAAGAACGTCGGACAGAACGCTGTTGAAGCCATCATCAAAGCTCGCGCTGAACAGAGCCGTTTCAAGTCGATCTATCACTTCTGCGAGCACTCCGATATGGCGGCCATCAACCGTCGTGTCATGGAGAGTCTGGTGCGCGCGGGCGCAATGGATTCACTCCCTGGCACTCGCGCCCAGTTGATGCTGGCCCTCGATAGCGCCATCGAAACCGGCAATCGTGCCATGAAGGATCGCGACAGCGGGCAGGTCGGCCTCTTTGCCATCGGTACTGCCGAAGAGCATCCGGAGCCTGAGTTGCCCAAAGCCAATGACTGGACTTCGCGCGACAAATTGCTGGGAGAAAAAGAGCTGCTCGGGTTCTACGTAACCGGCCATCCTCTCGACGCTTACGACGAGAAGATATCCGAGCTGGCGACCCACGATTCCAGTAGGCTCGAAGGCCTCGAAAAGGGCAATGAAGTCGCCCTTTGCGGAGTTATTACCGGTGTGCAGCGTCGCCGCAATCGTGAAGGCAAGCCCTGGGCTTCCCTGGTGATTGAAGATCGACTCGGAAACATCGAGGCTATGGTCTTCACGACTCAATACGATCGCCTCGTATCGCTGTTAGCCGAAGATCAGGCGGTATTAATTCGTGGCATGGCTCTTCCTGAAGACGGCAATCCGACCAAAATCTCGGTACAGGATATTGTTCCGCTCGATGTGGCTTCCGTTCCGTTGCCGCGTCTGATCGGAATCAAAGTCTACGTCGGACGTAACGGCGGTGTTTCCCATGTGGACCGCGCCACCGAATTGCACCAGTTGTTCCTGCGCAAGCCCGGTGAGACGCAGGTTCGTCTGCGCCTCGAATCCTCACGCGACTTTTCCGTGATCCTTGATGTGCCGGCCAAGGTTCGCCCGGACCGCGAGTTCAAGGCTGAATTGACGCGGATCTGCGGACCCGAGATGCTCGAAATCATGGCTAATTAGCTTCACGGCTGCGAAGAGCAATTCCGGAACTCTCGACAGATCGAGCGGAGGCGCGCCTGTCTGCTTGCTGAGCTTTTCGCCGGCTTCGTTTACGACCACCGGCACATGTAAATAACGCGGCGTCCCGTAGCCCAATGCTTCTTGCAGCCAACGGTGCCGGGGTACGGAATCGATCAGGTCCGCACCGCGAACAACGTCCGTAATGCCCTGCCACTCGTCATCCACCACAACGGCGAGTTGATAGGCGAAAAGCCCATCGGATCGGAACACGACGAAGTCATCGAAGCGTGTCCTCCATGAGAGAGGTCGTGATGGATTCCTCACCCCGTCGCGGCACTTGCATTCGCCCGTTTCTTTGCGGGAACACGAACAGGGATACACAAGATCGCCGCGCCGCAACCGGTCGAGCGCTTCAAGATAGACATCGGTTCGCTCGCTCTGATAAACCACCGGCCCGTCCCATTCGAAGCCGAATGCTTCGAGCGTGCGCAGTATGTCGGTGGCAGCTCCCGGTACGCAGCGTGGACCGTCGATGTCTTCGATCCGCACCAGCCATTCCCCGCCATGGGCCCTCGCAGCGAGATAACTCGCCGTCGCCGCGACCAGTGAACCGAAGTGCAGCGGACCTGTGGGAGAAGGCGCGAACCGTCCGCGGTAACTCATCCGAGAAGTTGCGGCAGTATCTCCGCCGACGTCCCCTGCAGGCTGAATGTGACATCATCCGAGAAGCTGGTCCGGTCCGGATTGATCTCGATTACAGTCCGGCCCATTGGAATCAAACCCGCCGCCGGATACACCTGCGCTGAAGTCCCCGCAACGATCAGCACGTCCGCATTTCTCACCGCCTCCGCTGCCCGCTCCATCGCACCCGCCGGCAGCATCTCGCCGAACCAGACCACACCCGGCCGCATCATTCCACCACACTCACAAAAGGGCGGGAGGTCGCTCAAAACCTCGCGCGCCAGCTTCTCGCGCCCGCACTTCACGCAATGCAGAGTCCAGATATCGCCGTGGAGTTTGATGATGTTCTTCGATCCGGCGAGATCGTGCAATCCGTCCACGTTCTGTGTGATCAGCGTGAAGTGCGGCGCTCGCCGTTCCAGCTCAACGAGGGCGATATGTCCGCTATTCGGCCGCGCTGCTGCGATGGCACGCCGCCGTTCCTCATACCACTCCCAAACGAATTTCGGATCGCGTGCAAACGCCTGAGGCGTCGCCAGATCCTCGAATCGATGAGTGCGCCAGTAGCCCCCATTGCTTCGAAACGTGGGAATGCCCGACTCTGCGGAAACTCCGGCGCCGGTCAGTACCGCAATGGACTTTGCAGCGCGAACCTGCTCGGCGGCCGCGCTAACATTCGACGGCATTGACAGCCAGCCCCGCGAGCGACGTTTCTTTGTACCGGCTCTGCATGTCGAGACCGGTCTGATACATGGTGCGGATCACCTGGTCGAGCTGAACCCGGTGGCCCTCCGTCTCTTCCATGGCCATGCGGCTGGCGTTGATCGCCTTGACTGCGCCGATCGCATTGCGCTCGATGCACGGGATTTGCACCAGGCCGCCAATCGGATCGCAAGTCATCCCGAGGTTGTGTTCCATGCCGATCTCCGCCGAATGCTCCACCTGTCCGCTGGTCCCGCCGAGCGCAGCCGATAGACCTGCCGCTGCCATGGAACACGCTACACCTACCTCGCCCTGGCATCCGACTTCAGCGCCCGAGATGGAAGCGTTTTCCTTATAAAGAACCCCGATGGCGCCGGCCGTCAGCAGGAAGCGGAAGACACCCTCGTCAGTTCCTTCCTGATACCGGACATAGTAATGAATCACCGCCGGAATCAGGCCCGACGCTCCGTTGGTGGGCGCTGTGACGACTCGACCGCCCGCGGCATTCTCCTCATTCACCGCCATCGCCCAAACGTTGACCCAGTCCATCACAGCCAGGGGATCTTTACTGCCGCGTTCCGCAAGTCTCCGTGCCAAAGCCGGCGCGCGGCGGCGAACGTTGAGTCCGCCTGGCAGAATTCCTTCCGTCGCCAGACCGCGCGCGGAGGATTCCTGCATTACCTGCCAGATGCGCGCCAGATAAGCCCGGATCTCTTCCTCCGTATTCCAAGCTCTCTCATTGGCCAGCATGAGTTCCCAGATACTCAGCGAGTGTTCCTTCGCCTGCGCGAGCATCTCAGCGCCCGAGCTGAAAGGAAAGGGAACAGCGGCGCGTTCGCTTCCAGACGCTGCTTTGTCGCCTTCGCGCCGGATGAAGCCGCCGCCGGGTGAAAAGTAGACGTCGCTGCGGAGGACTGTCCCCGCGGCATCGAGTACGGTGAACCGCATGGCGTTCGGATGTCCGGGCAGCACCAGTTCGCGGTGCCACACAAAATCTCTCGAATCGAGAAATGCCACGGGATGTAGTCCCAGCAGCATGATCGAGCCGGAGTTGCGAATCGCAGTCAACTTAGCTTCGATCTGATTGAGATCGATCCCATCGGGAGTTTCCCCCAGGAGCCCCAGCAGAATCGCCCGGTCTGTAGCGTGGCCTTTGCCGGTCAACGCCAGAGAACCGTACAATTCCACACGAATCGAAGCCGCCCGCGCCAGCAAACCATCGCGCGATAGTGAGACAGCGAACTCGCGTGCAGCCCGCATCGGCCCCATGGTGTGGGAACTGGATGGTCCCATACCAATCTTGAAGAGTTCGAAGACGCTGGTACGCACCGCCTACAGCTTAGCGCGCTTATACTCAGTGCCATGAAGGCTGTGCTGCTTGTCGGATACGGTGGAGTTGAGCAACTGAGATATGAAGAGGTTCCGAGGCCCGAACCCGGTCCCGGGGAGGTGCTGGTACGGGTGATTTCAACCAGCGTCAACCCGATCGATTACAAGATTCGGAGCGGCGCGATGAAAGATCACATGCCCTGGCCACTGCCGGCGATTCTGGGTCGCGATGTCGCCGGTGAGGTGATCGCCGTGGCCCCGGACGTTTCGAAATTCAAAGCAGGCGACCGAGTCATCGGACTGGTCAATCATTCCTATGCAGAGTATTTGACTGCCGAAGCCGATGTGCTGGCGAAGCTCCCGGACGGCATCGATGCAGAGAACGCGGGTGCGTTGCCGCTGGTTGTGACCACTGGGGCGCAACTGATCGAAAAAGGGATTCAGCCCAAAGCGGGTGAAGTGGTTCTGATTACAGGCGCGGCGGGCAGTGTCGGACGGACGGCCGTGTTTGTTGCCAAACAGCATGGCGCGAAAGTGATCGCGGGCGTACGCGGCAGCCAGAAGGCGGATGCGGAATCGCTGGGCGCCGATTCCGTCGCAGCTCTCGACGATGACAAAGCCATCGCAGGATTGCCCGAACTGGATGCCATCGCCGACACGGTAGGCGGCGAAACTCTGGGCAAGCTTTTGCCGAGGTTGAAAAAATCCGGCAGGTTGGCCTCAGTACTGGGCAAATCGGATGCGGCCCAGAAGGCCGGAGTGGATGTCAGGGCAGTCTTGTCTCAACCGGATCCGGTGCGGCTCGCGCAACTTGTCGAAGATGTGCGGGATGGGCGCTTCAAAATACCCATCGCTCTGCGCCTCGATCTGAGTGAGATACGGAAAGCTCACGAAGCTGCGGAAAAAGGTGTGGACGGGAAGATCGTACTTCACCCGTGAGCGAAGTGGAAGCAGAGGGCCGCGACGCCGAGGAAGAAGAGGATCAGGGCTGTGATGGCGGCAGGGAATAGCATCGCCCGCATCCTTTTCATCAGGGTCGGCGGCGGAGCGGGGTCGCCGCAGGGCGCTGCTACGCGTACGAATCGAAGGCGCTGCACGGGATCGTTGATGTGCCGGGCTACGCCTTCCACCCAGGATCCGAAGTAGACATGACGCGACGAAACCATATTCATACGTAATAACGGTGCGGCAGGAGGGAGAAAATCTCCCGTTTCCTGGAGCTCTAAAAAAAATATTAAAAGATTGAGACGAACGTCCGGTGGGGGGACTACCTGTGCAAGTTGGCTGGTGGTATACCGGCCCATCTCAGCAAAATGGAGACGTGTTTGTGCTCAATGCCTGGTTCGGAAAGAATGATATGAAAGGCCCTGTGTCGGTGATTCCGGACAGGAACAGTGGGGGTCTGGTCAAGACTCTTGCGATCGTGTCGCCGGTCCCCGCGACGCCGCCGGCTCCGCCGACATTCGAAGAGATCTGCCAGACGGCGGATATTAAACCTCCGAAGATTGCCTACGGAATCCGGAAGGTGGCGCAAATGGCGGAAAGCACCCACTTGTCGGGCATGGAACCCGAGTTCAAGCGCAAGGCTTTGCTGATGGCGCTGGAGGCGGCCGATACGGATGTGTCGGAGGTTCTCAACGATGTAGTCATCCGTCAAAAAGCGCTCAAGGAATACGAAGACGTGTTTCTGGAACGTGTCAATCAGTTTGAGACGGCCCAGTTGACACAGAACCGCATGGAACAGGCGGAACTCGAGAAAATCACCGCCCTGTTCCAGGGACGGATACAGGCCAACCTGAATGACGTGGCTCTGCGACAGACGGAGTTTCGGACCTGGCAGGAGAGCAAGCGGCGGGAAATTCATAACTTCACCGAAGCCGCGGCGCTCTGCGTTCCGCAGGAAAAACCGGAAGACGAAGTCCTCGGCAGCAATGTCATGTTGATGCTGCGGCCGACCGGCACTTTCCGATAGACGGCGGCGGAGGAGACGTATTTTGATCACACTCTCGCTTAGCGCCGCTTTATTGCTGTGTGTCTTCCTGCGAAGCCGCTATGGCAGGAGTACGTCGATCGATGCGGCAGAGATGGTAAGGCACCGGCGCGAATCCGCTAAGGAACACCGGGAGTCGATTTATCCGTTCGAAGAATAGTTTTCACGAAGAGGGAAAAACATGGCCAGTCCTGAAGAAGTTAATACACAGCCGATCGGGCTCGACGTCGGTACGAGTCGAATCGTCGTGGCCCGCATGGCGGGTAAGAAGTATGAGTATGAAGCACAGCTGAACGCATTTTTCGCATTGCCGCACTCCCGGCTCACGGAGAGTCTGCTGCAGCGCGAGAATGTGTTTCACGAAGTGATCCGCGGAGAGATCGTGGTGTCCGGCAACGATGCCGAGCGGCTCGCCGAAGTCTTTCATGCGGAGACGCGGCGGCCGATGAAAGAAGGCATCCTCAACGCGCAGGAGCCGCATGCAGTGGACGTGGTGCGGCGGGTGATCACGAAGCTGGTTGGCAAAGCGGCAGCGGGACAGAAAGTAATCTTCAGTGTGCCGGCGCCGACATCCGGTAATGACGGCGGGATTCGCCACCATCAGGAATCGATCCGTCAGATTCTGACCGACCTGGGCTACGAAGCCATTCCAATCGAAGAAGGTCTGGCCGTAGTGTTCGGAGAATTGAGCGCGGCTAACTTCAGCGGCATTGGTATTTCCTGCGGAAGCGGATTGTGCAACGTTTGCCTGGCTGTTCTGTCTGTGCCGGTGATCAGTTTCAGTGTGCCGAGAGCGGGCGATTTTATCGACTCACAGGCAGCGCTGGTGACGGGCGACATGGCCACGCATATGCGCGTACAAAAAGAACAGAGCTTCCGGCTGCACGGAATGAACGGCGACCGGGTGAACAACGCGCTGGCCGTTTATTACGACGATGTCATCGAAAACCTTGTGAAAAGTCTGAAGGAAAGTATCTCTTCGACGCAGAAACTGCCCCGCATGACCCAGGCGATCCCGCTGGTTCTGGCTGGCGGGACAGCCATGCCGGAAGGCTTTCAGGAACGCTTCAAAACCGCTCTGCTGGCGCATGAACTGCCCATCAAACTGTCGGAGGTTCGCGTATCCAGCGAACCCCTGAACTCAACTGCACGGGGCGCCTTAATGGCGGCCCTGTGCTAGGTTCAGACACTCCCGAATCAAAACGAGAACAAGGTTCCGAACTGGACGCGCCGGTCGTTCGAGGTATCGCGAAAAAGGTTAATCGCGGTGGACTGACCGAACAGCGGAGACGAAAGATTACCCACGAATCCGCCCTGGTTCAGATGATTGAAAATGTTGTTGACGTCGAGATTGAAATTAAGCCCGTATCGGTGGTCCTTCCGCGCGCGAAAACTAAAGGTCTTTGAGATTCGCATGTTGACGTTCCACATACCAGGTCCCGTGAGATAGTTACGCGGAACAATGGTCTGACCGGCAATCGGGCTGGTATCGAATGCCCCGAAAGGCGTGACCACAACGCTGGGCCGTGACAGATCGGTGGCGAAAGCGGGGCGGTCATTCGCAACGGTATCGCCATTGATATCGCTTCCAATCGTCAGATTGTAAGGAAGCCCCGAAGCCATGATGAGGAATGGATTCACCTGGATGCCTTTAGGCGCGACGAAGGTTCCCACCAGCGTCAGTGAGTTAGGGCGGAGCCAGTCCGTCCTCCCATAATCCTGCATAAAGTTGTATGGATTCGACGGCGACGTAATGCCGTCCACATCGCTGTGTGCGGACGTCCATTGATAGTTGGCAGTGAACGACACCTTGCTGTTCAAGCGGTTGTTCACCTGCGCCCACATAGTTTGCATGTTCATGAAGCCGCCCGATTCGTACTCGAAAATATTGCCTGCCGCATCTCCGTAGGGCCTGGTACCGCTCGATGGGTCACTCGGATTGTAAGTGCCGGGCAATGGCGAATTGATGTTGACCAACTGCAGGTGATGGATCATCCGCTGGACAAAATACGTAGCCGAAACGCTCGTCTTCCAGGGAAGTTCGCGCTCAATGGTAAAGGCTGCGATTCCCGAAGCGGCGGCTCGGAGCCTGGGGTCGAGCGTATAGCTAGTTCGGGTTTGCTGGTCCACTGCCGATTGCAACTGGGCGACAGGCGGTACGACCGGATAGAACAGCGGATTCTGGATGACATACTGCTGCTGGGTGACGCCGTTAAAGCGCAGGGCTTGCTGAATCACACTGGTTCCAACTCGCCCATAGAAAACTCCCGACCCAAATCGAAGCACTGTCTTCGGAGCCACGCCGTTCTTTGTAGGAGGCGCCCATGCAATGCCGACACGTGGGGCGAAGTCACGTAAGTCCTGAATGTTGGTCTGGGTTTCGTAGCGCAGGCCCAGGCTCACAGTGATGTTCGGTTTGACTTTCCAGTCATCGAGTAGATAGAGACCCAGGTCTGTCTGGCCAAATTTCAACAGTGGATTGCCGGCCGCGATGGAGAACTGCGAAGCACCGCCGCCGAGATTCTGGATCTGTTGCGCCGAGTAGCCGAGACCCGCAAAGAGCAGGGTGCGGCGGTACTGTTCGAGCGAGCCGATGGCGGCAGTTTCTCCGGGGATGGGTTGATTATTCGCGTCGAGCACCGGCGCATCGGTGACGCCGAAGAAAGAGAACGTGCCTCCGAAATTGGAGGGGGTGATGTTCGTAATGGAAGTGTCACGCACTCGCGCTCCGAAGCGCATTGTATGTGGACCGTGGACCACCGTCGTGTTGCTCTGGAATTCAAGAAGGGTGTTGAGGTCCGAGGTATTGCCGGTCTGTGAACTCCCCGCGTTGAAAGCGGAGGAGACGATGAGTGATGGCGTGGAATTGTCACCGTACTGATAATTGCCGTTTCTGGTGAAACCGAAGCGAACATCGGTGACTGCGTTGTTGCTCAGGACGGAAGACTCCGTGAGATGAACATCGTCCCGGCTGTTCTCGCTGGAATAGGCGCGCGATACGAGGCTGTACTGGCCAATTCCATTATTGGCGCGATCGCTCAACAGATGCAGCCAGCTGGCCGTAAGAGTGTGGTTCGCCGCGATCTGGTAATCGATACGGACCGACCCGGAGATATCGGTGCGCGGTGTGACAACGGTGGTCTGCACCGGAAGCGGCGTCAAAGTGCCAGGACTCAGCGTCACCGCATCGATCAACGCAGTGTTGTTGATGGTGCTGCGATAGAAATTGACGGTCCAGGAAAGACGGTGGAGAAGAGATCCGCCGAGGTTGGCGGTGAACATGCGATTGACATAGTCCGCTTTGTTGGCCGCGTATGGATTGCGTGAATTGAACCAGGCATCACTGTCGGTGAGTCCGAGGCTGCCACGAAACTGATCGGCGCCGGGCTTGGTGATGATTTCGATACGACCGAATCCCGGGCTGTCGTAGTCAGCCGAAAACGGATTCTGGTTCATCTTGATTTCTTTGATGGCGGCTTTGGGGGGAAGTTGGCCGCCGCTGAACCCATCGAGCAGAATTCCGCCGCCTCCGTTCGGTGTGGCGGTCGGCCCGGCGAGAGCCAGCAGCATGTCGTTCAAATCGTCGGGATCGTCAGGCAGAGAATCGAGATCGGAATCCTTTACGACTAAAGCGGACGCGCTCTGGCCGGGGTCGACGCTGAGTTCGGGTCCGGCATCGGTGGTAACGGTAACTTCCTGCTTACCCTCGCTGAGTTTCAGTTGGATAGGGAGGTCGATGGTTTGGCCCGGTTCAACGGCGAGTGTCGACTCGAAAAGTTCGAAGCCGGGATATTCGACTCTGAT
>Ga0302140_10000534_pt1 | contig 48481 bp, 44 predicted proteins | sample I_Bog_E1_1_FD_202095 | JGI IMG/M metagenome (GOLD analysis project Ga0302140, IMG submission 202095) | Peat permafrost microbial communities from Stordalen Mire near Abisko, Sweden - I_Bog_E1_1 | ecosystem: Environmental > Terrestrial > Soil > Wetlands > Peat | place: Sweden: Abisko, Stordalen...
CGGGGACATCCAGGACAGGGGGCTGACGCTTTTGGATGCGATGAAACTGGGCACGTTCCCCGAAATTGCCCGGGCAAATGCAGAGCAGCGCCGCATTTGGTTCGACGGCTATATCACCTCCATCCTGCAACGGGATGTAAGGCAAATCGCCGACCTCGAAAGGATATCCCTTTTGCCGCACTTGCTCAATGTGCTGGCAGCGCGTACCGGAGGACTCATGAACGATTCCGATATCGCCAGGGACGTCGGCCTCAATTCGGTCACCGGCAAATCCTACCGGAATATTTTAAAGCTCCTTTTTCTCACCTTTGATGTGAGGCCGTGGTACAGAAACGTGGGCAAACGCCTGGTGAAGTCGCCAAAAGGCTACCTGATCGATACCTGCATGATTTGCCATCTGGTTGACTACAGCATCGACGATATTGCCGTCAAAAAGCCGGACTTATTCGGTCATCTTGTGGAGAACTTTGTCGCTACGGAACTAGTAAAACAATTGAGTAACAGCGACATCAAAGCGGAGCTATACCATTTCCGCACCAGCGACGGCAAAGAGGTGGATTTTGTTTTGGAGAAGCCCGACGGCTCTGTCTTCGCAATCGAGGTTAAACGCGCCGAAAAGGTTACTGCGGACGATTTTAAAGGCATCAAGGCATTCCAGGAATTGGCCGGGAAGGATTTTATCGGCGGGATTGTACTTTATTCGGGCCGCGACGCCGTGCCGTTTGCCAAAAATATGTGGGCCGTTCCCTTTTTTGCGCTTTGGTAAAGTGCTAAATAAAGAAAAGAAGAAAACCGACTTAGGACTTCAGACTTCCGACTTCAGACTTGACACTCCAGGTATTCGGTGGGCGTTTTGCCAGTCACTTCCTTAAAAGCACGGTTGAAACCCGTTTTGCTGTTAAAGCCGCTCATATAAGCAATATCCATAATGGTGCGCTCTTCATTGACCTTATTTTTCAATTCGGCCTCAACGTGATTGATCCGGTATTCCTTGATAAAAGTGAAGAAATTCTTATTAAAACCTTTGTTAAGCGTTTGCGAAAGCAGCAGCTTTTTGATACGCGTCTGTTCGCTTAATTTTTCGATGGTTAGTTCCGGGTCGAGGTATGGCTTTTGTTCAGCCATATACTGCTCGATCTTCAATTGATACCTTTTCAGGTCGCCGGCCTGCAAAGCGGATTGGGAAATATCCTCGCTGCTTGGGATAAAAACAGGTATGCCCTTTTGCCAGATACCCAGCACCACCAACAGGAAAGTCATGATGATGAAGCAATATTCGTTGGTGACAATGGATATATTAGTGTTGTCGTAATTGGTAATAAACCTTGCGAGGACACCTTTGAGCAAAAACTCCCCGACCTGCAGCGCAATAATAATGATCATCCAGTTTACGGTAATGCTGCCCGGGGCCCCCGAATAGTTTTCGCGGATCAGTTTCTGGTGCTTCCTAAGCATATCGATACAAAACCAGAAATAATAAAGAACAAGGCAAAGTATGCTCATTAACCCGATATTGTAACCGGTTGACCCGGTTTGCGAAACCCATGACGGGAAAAAAGCCAGGAGCACGACTATGAGCACAACCAGTGGCGAATAGATATAGAGTTGTTTTATTCCGAAGCCTGTTTTCGTGTCGGTAATGTATTTGATATACCAGCCGCAGGTGACGATGGTGCTCATACCAAATGCCGCCGCTATCGAGCTGAACAACTGGCTCCCGGTGATCAGCGATACTTCATCAAAGCTGAATTTCACTACGAAGGTCACCAATATGGCGATGAGCAGCTTGTCGCTGGTTTTCAGCGGCTGTTTCAGGATAAACATCAGTATGGCGCCGATAACCGCCAGCGTGATCCCTATCGTGGTAAGAAAATGCATGCTTTTGAAAAATTTTAAATAAAAATAAGAAAAGGACTTAACTATCCCCGCCCGCCGGGACCGACCTTTTTGGTTAGACCCGGCGGGGATAAAATAATTACAAACAAAAAGAACTGCGGACACTGCCAAAAAAGAATTGAACGAAAAAGCCTGCAGTATATGATCCCGATATTCATCAGCACAGGCCTCCTGGCCCGCCCTTATTTTAAGTCGAAAGTCTTAAGCGGGAAGTCAAAAGTCGGCCAGTGGTGACAGGCAAATCCAGGGATTATCGACCTTAAAAGCGGTGACAAAATCTTGTCAGTGTGGCGCGCTGTGTCAAAGTGTGTCACCTATTTTGCGTAAGTATCTCATTTACAACAGGCAGTGTGTCACCTGTGTCAACTGTTTCATTCGGCACACTGTTTCACTGACACAGCAGGGACGTCAAAGCCGAAGGCAAAAAAAGCTTTAAGCTTTCTGCTTATAATCGCTAATATTCAGCGATTCGTTACAAAAGCTGTATTCGTGCAATTGGTTAGAGCAGATGATGGTAAGCCGGTTCTCGGCAAATTTTTGTACCAGGCTTAAGTACCAGTCGACGCCCTGGGTATCCAGGTTGGAGGTTGGTTCGTCCAGCATCAGCAGCGGCGTATCCGAGCAAAAGGCCAGCGCGAGCTTCAACCGTTGCTTCATCCCCGATGAAAAATATTTGATCAGTTTGTTTTTGCTGCCCGGCAGCGCCAGGATGTCGGTTACCAGCTCATTATTAAGCCCGGATTTGTATGCTTTAAATTTGAAGTGAAAATCGATCATTTCACTCAGGGAAAAATCTTCGATCAACTCCAGGTAGGGGGCGGCAATACTCAAATGCTGGTAAACGGACTCCACATCAACAGGTTTTTCATCATCAGCATAACTGATGGTACCGGCCGACGGCCCCAAACTGCCGTTTAAAACCTGTAATAAAGTGGACTTCCCCGACCCGTTTGGCCCCAGTATGGCATAAATACTGCCGGATTGAAAAGTATAATTAACCCCCCGGAAAATCCAGTCGCGGTTAAAGCGGCGGCCAATGTTTTGGAGGAGGATTTGATAGTTCATGGTTCATAGTTGATAGTTCATAGCCGGAAGGCTTACAGCGAATAGCCGGTCGCATGGTACGCTAAATTGTAGCTGCCATGAACCATGAACTATGGACCATGAACCACTCACGAATTGCCAAACCCCTTCATAATACCCCGCTGCGAGTTTTGCACAAAGTTAATGATCTCGTCGCGTTCGACGGTGGGGTTAAATTCAGCTTCGATGATATCCAGCGCTTTGGTAACGTTATATTTTTTAAGGAAGATGATGCGGTAGATCTCCTGTATCTCGTTGATCGACGCAGCCGAAAAGCCTCTGCGCCTTAAACCCACCGAATTAATACCGATATAGGAAAGGGGTTCGCGCCCAGCCTTGGTATATGGCGGTACATCCTTGCGTACCAGCGAACCCCCCGAAATCATGCTATGCGCGCCGATCTCTACAAACTGGTGTACGGCAGAGGTGCCGCCAATAAAGGCCCAATCATACACATTGATATGGCCCGCCAGTTGAACGGAGTTGGCAATGATCACGTTATCGCCGATGACGCAGTCGTGCGCCACGTGTACGTAGGCCATCAGCAGGCAATTGGCGCCGATGGTGGTGGTGTTTTTATCCAGCGCGGTGCCACGGTTAAGCGTTACGCATTCGCGGATTACCGTATTATCGCCAACGGTTACGGTGCTTTGCTCGCCGCGGTATTTTAAATCCTGTGGCGGTGCTGAAACAACTGCACCCGGAAAAATACGACAGTTTTTGCCGATGCGCGCGCCATCCATAATGGTGCTGTTGGAGCCAATCCACGTGCCTTCGCCAACTTCAACATCCTTATGTATGGTTACAAACGGTTCGATCACCACGTTATCGGCTATTTTGGCCTGCGGGTGTATATAAGCCAGGGGCTGGATCATGCTTCTTCAGTTTTTTGTCTTTTTACAATTTGCGCCATCAGTTCGGCCTCAACAACAATACGCTCGCCCACCATGCCGATGCCCTTCATCTGGGCAATACCTCTGCGGATCGGCGCTATCAGGCTGCAGTGGAAAATGAGGGTGTCACCCGGCACAACAGGGGCCTTAAAACGTGCGTTTTCAATTTTAAGGAACAGGGTGATGTAATTCTCGGGGTCGGGTACGGTGTTCAATACCAGGATACCGCCGGTTTGCGCCATTGCCTCGATCTGCAACACACCAGGGAATAATGGCATACCCGGGAAATGCCCTGCAAACAAGTCTTCATTCATGGTGACATTTTTTAATCCCACCACATTGCTTTTGGTCAGTTCCAAAATCTTATCGATCATCAAAAACGGCTGCCGGTGCGGAAGGATGTTCATGATCTGGGTAACATCATAAACAGGCTTCATATTAGGATCATACGTTTTGACATGCTTGCGGCTTCTTTCCTTTTTGATCAGCGTTTTGATTTTTTTGGCGAAGGCGACGTTTGCCGCATGCCCGGGCCTGGCCGCCATAATATGGCCGCGCAGCGGTACGCCCACCAATGCCAAATCGCCGATCATATCCAGCAGCTTGTGCCTTGCGGGTTCGTTCTGATGACGAAGCTCAATGTTATTTAGAATACCCTGTGGGGCCACTTTTATATCAGGGCGATGGAAAATTTTGGCCAGGTGCTTCAATTCCTCTTCATCTACTTCCTTGTCCACCACCACTATGGCATTATTCAGGTCACCGCCTTTGATCAGGTCGTGTTTTAAAAGCATCTCCAGCTCGTGCAGGAAGCAGAAGGTACGGCAGGAAGCGATTTCTTTATTAAACTCCGATATGGTAGAGATACTGGCATGCTGGCTGCCTAAAACCTGCGAGTTATAATCAACCATACAGGTAAAACGGTAGTCATCCAATGGCATGGCCACCATCTCCACCTTGCGGTCGGGCTCTGAATAATGAATGTTGTAGGGGATATGGTAATATTCGCGGTCTGCGTCCTGTTCCAGTAAACCAGTCTCTTTTATCGCGTCAACAAATTCGATCGAACTGCCATCCATGATCGGTGTTTCCGGGCCGTCAAGGTCGATAAGTACATTATCTACCTCGAGGCCAACTAAAGCAGCAAGCACGTGTTCAATCGTGCTTACACTGGAGCCGTTTTGCGAAATGGTAGTGCCCCTTGAGGTATCGGTTACATTATCACAATCAGCATCGATAACCGGCTGACCTTCCACGTCAACTCTTCTGAATTTATAACCATGATTTTCAGGCGCAGGATTAAAGGTCATCGTTACACGTTCGCCGGTATGCAGCCCGGTGCCCGAAACCGAAACCGGCGCCTTAATAGTACGTTGTTTTACATTCATCTTTTTTAGTCATTGGTCATTGGTCATTGGTCATTAGTGACTAGCCAGCGGTAAATAAACACAATGACTAATGACTAATGACCAATGACTAATGACTTTTTTTCAATTCCGTAATTATTTTTTCAAGTTCATTAATTCTCTTTTCAAGTCCTGGCAGCCGGTTGATCACGATCTGTGAACGCATGTGGTCGTTCAATGGAAATGCCGGTGAGCCCATCCATTTTTTACCTTCTTCCGTTATGGTCCTGCTCACCCCGGATTGCGCCTGTATCTGCGATCCTTTTGCAATCGTGATATGACCCACAATGCCTACCTGCCCGCCGATAATGCAATTCTCGCCGATCTTGGTGCTTCCGGAAATGCCGGTTTGCGCCGCGACAACAGTATTTGCACCTATCTCCACATTGTGTGCAATTTGTATCAGGTTATCCAGCTTTACACCTTTTCGGATAACCGTCGATCCCATCGTTGCCCGGTCGACTGTGGTGTTAGAGCCGATCTCTACATCATCCTCGATCAACACATTGCCTATCTGGCTTATTTTTGTATACGTCCCGTCGCCGGCCGGTGCGAAGCCAAATCCGTCGGCCCCGATTATTGTACCCGAATGGATGATCACGTTATTACCCAGCACACAATCAAAATAAATCTTTACTCCCGGAAACAACGTCACATTGCTGCCTAAAATTACATCATCCGCAATAAAACAATTGGGATAAATTTTGCAGTTATTGCCAATGGTAACATTTGGCCCGATGTAGGCAAAAGCACCGACGTAAACATCCTCGCCGATCTTAGCTGAAGGGTGAATAAAACAGGGTTGCTCAACACCGGTTTTATTTAATTTAATGGTATTATATTTTTCCAGTAATACCGTAATGGCGCTATATGCATTGGGCACTCGTATCAGCGTCGCCTTGACTGGTTGGGCGAGCGCCTGGTCATTATTTACTATAACCACTGATGCGTTCGTAGTGTACAAGTATTGCTGGTACCTGGGATTTGCCAGGAAAGTCAATGATCCTGCCTGGGCCTCTTCAATTTTGGCCAGTTGATTTACCGCAACCGAAGCATCACCTTCAACAGTTCCGTTTAGCATCAAGCTTAATTCATGTGCGGTAAATTGCATCGGGCAAATTTAATTATTTATTGGAGAAAGTCGGAAAGTCCGAAAGTCAGAAAAGTCCGAAAGACGGACGCGTATCACTCCGAACCCAAACTATCTTTCGGACTTAGGACTTTCCCGACTTCGGACTACAAAACCAGCTCTTTTTTATAACAAAGAATATATTTCTTAACCGTTCGCGCCAAAGCTTCCAGGTTCGAATTATCGCTGGCTGCCGTGATGTCTTTAATACTTCCGTCCTTCATTAAAATACGGATATCCCCATCGCCCGGCCGGTACGCATTATTGCGCACGGTATCTTCAAAAACAAAGTACGTGGCCTCGTGTGCAGTAATACCATAACGGTTAATCGCCTTCCATTGCAGTTCTTCTATAAACTTTTTGTCTGGCGGCTCATTGGTAATATCCACTTTATACAGGTCGCGGTGCACCATATCGGTACACAGTTTAGCCAAAACCGGGTCTTCATTGCTTGCCCATACCTTTATTGCGGCCATAATATCGGTATCGTCGAGTAAGGCAAAGGCCTCCAGGTGATGATCCCCGTTCATAAAATCATCCCGGCCTATAGGTCTTTTCAAAAAATGATTGAGCGCTGGCATGGTGAAAAGCTGCTCGCCCGATAACGCAAGTTCGCGGCTGCGTTTCAGTATCCTTGCCAGCAACTGTTCGGCAGCGATCACCGTTTTGTGCAGGTAAACTTGCCAGTACATCAGCCGGCGGGCAATTAAAAATTTTTCAACCGAGTAAATACCTTTTTCTTCAACAACGATCTGGTCGTTATTTACATTGAGCATTTTGATGATACGGTCGGAGCTGATCACCCCCTCAGAAACCCCGGTAAAAAAGCTGTCCCGGTTCAGATAATCCATCCGGTCCATGTCCAGCTGACCGGAAACCAGTTGGTGTAAAAACTCCCGATGATAACTTCCTTTAAATATTTCGATCGCCATCGTCAATTTTCCCCCGAACTGAACATTCAGCTTTTGCATCAGCATGGCGGATATATCTTCGTGCGAGATATCTTCAACAATGCTTTCTTCAAGGGCATGCGAAAAGGGCCCGTGCCCCACGTCATGCAGCAAAATGGCAATGATGACGGCTTCTTCTTCGTGGTTCGAAATTTGATGACCTTTATTGCGCAGGGTCTCAATCGCCATACCCATCAGGTGCATCGCGCCAAGGGCATGATGAAAACGGGTATGCAGCGCACCAGGGTAAACCAAATGCGTCATTCCCAATTGTTTGATATACCTTAGCCGCTGAAAATAAGGATGCTGTATAAGATCGAACACCAGCTCGGTCGGGATGCTGATAAAGCCGTAAACCGGGTCGTTTATGATCTTCTTTTTATTCAAGGCGTTTTAGTGGGGGCAAAAATGTAAAATAAAGGTAACAACCCTGTCGTGTATTTGTTAATTTTTGTTAATGTAACTAATTATCAATAACAAATGGCGTGATTTGCGGTTATTGTCAGAGATTAGAGGTTAGTTGAGTAGAGATTAGTTGCGTGAAGTTAAATTCATCCATACTTTTCCTAAACTCTAATCTCCAACCACTAATTAACTTAACATGCAAGATACCACTATACTTTGGGCCGACGACGAGATCGACCTGTTAAAACCTCATATATTATTTCTAACCGAAAAGGGTTATAAAGTGACCACCGTAACCAACGGAACCGACGCTGTAGATGCCTTTAAAAACAGCTATTTCGACCTGGTTTTCCTGGACGAGAACATGCCGGGGCTTACCGGGCTGGAAACTTTGTCGCAGATAAAAAATTTGAACAATGATGTGCCCATAGTTTTAATTACAAAAAACGAGGAAGAGTATTTGATGGAAGACGCCATCGGGTCGAAAATCGACGACTACCTGATCAAGCCGGTGAACCCGAAACAGATCCAGCTCACGATAAAAAAGCTGACGGAAAACAAACGCCTGGTTACCGAAAAAACCACCATGGCCTACCAACAGGATTTCAGGCAGTTGGGTATGACGCTAAACGACAACCTGGATTTTAACGAGTGGGTGGACGTTTATAAAAAGCTAGTTTACTGGGAGCTGGAATTGCAGCAGCTGGAAGATGCCGGCATGCATGAAATTTTGACCCTGCAAAAAGCCGAAGCCAACACGCAATTCTGCAAGTTTGTTGAACGGAACTACCTGGGCTGGATAAAAAACCCGGAAAACGGGCCGGTAATGTCGCCGCAGCTATTTAAAAAGAAAGTTTTCCCGCACCTGGACAGTAAAGGACCATTATTTTTTATTTTAATAGATAACCTGAGATATGATCAGTTCAGGATCATCAATTCCATTTTGATTGAATATTTCAGGCTGGAAGAGGAGGATACTTATTACAGCATCCTGCCTACAGCTACTCAATACGCCAGGAATGCCATCTTCTCGGGCCTGATGCCCTTGGATATGGAAAAACGGTACCCGGAAATGTGGCAGAATGACGAAGATGAAGGCGGGAAAAACCTGTTCGAGGGTCAATTTGCAGCCGACCAGATCAAGCGCGTATTGCGAAGGGATATCAAGTTCTCCTATCATAAAATATTGAATATTGACGAAGGCCGCGCACTAAACGAGTCGGTAAACAACCTGATGAACAACGACCTGAACATGGTGGTTTACAACTTTGTGGATATGCTTTCGCATGCCCGTACCGACATGCAGATGATCCGCGAACTGGCAAGCGATGATGCGGCTTACCGTTCGTTAACTCTATCCTGGTTTGAACATTCGCCGTTGTATGACCTGCTGAAATTTTTGGCACAGAAACAAGTGAGGGTGGTTATTACTACCGACCATGGCACCATCCGCGTTAAAAACCCCAGCAAAATAGTGGGCGACCGGAACACTAATACCAACCTGCGTTATAAACAGGGTAAAAATCTGAATTATAACCCAAAAGAAGTATTTCATATCCGCAACCCGCATGATGCCATGCTGCCAAAACTGCATGTTAGCTCGAGTTTTGTTTTTGCCAAGGAAGACAGCTATTTTGTTTACCCGAACAATTATAACCACTTCGTTAATTTTTATAACGAGACATTCCAGCATGGCGGCATTTCGCTGGAGGAAATGCTGATACCGATTGCAACCTATGGGCCGAAATAAAAGATTTTTCTTACTTTTGACGTAGAATGAGACTTACGAAGTTTTCAAAACTTCGTAAGTCTTTTCCATTTTTGGCCACCACGCGTTTTATTTAAAACATGGATTTTTACGCTCAGTCATTAGAAAAACTGCCGGAAATAGCTGCCGAAATAATTTCATTCGCCAAAAACGCCCATATCTTCCTCTTCTATGGCGAAATGGGCGCCGGAAAAACCACACTGATAAAATCCGTTTGTGAATATTTAGGAGTAATTGAACCCGTCACCAGCCCCACCTTTTCCATCGTCAACGAATACCAGGGAAGAGATATTAAAATCTTTCATTTCGATTTTTATCGCCTGAAAAATGAAACCGAGGCGCTGGACATGGGCTACGAAGAATATTTCTATTCGGGCGCCTATTGTTTTATCGAATGGCCCGAGAAAATACCGAACCTGTTGCCCGAACACTATGTGCGTGTAAAAATTGAGGTTACTGGCCATGATACAAGGCAAATACTAGCCGAAAAGATTTAATTTATACTTAATCCGTTTTTTTACTTATCTTCATCATCCGAAAATAAGATGACATGAGTTCAGGGAAATTAAGCGGGTTTTCCGATATCGCCAAACAAGCGATGATGCAGCCCCAGGAGTCGATGCTGGAGGTAAAAAACAAAAAACACAAGCTATACATTGGTATCCCCAAAGAAATATCCTTCCAGGAAAACCGCGTCCCACTGACTCCGCTGTCTGTCGCGCTGTTGGTCAATAACGGTCACGATGTGATGCTGGAGAGTAACGCCGGGCTCGCCGCTAAATTTTTGGACAAAGATTACAGCGAACAAGGCGCCCAAATAGTTTACGATTCCAAAAAAATATACGAAGCGGATATCGTTATCAAAATTGCGCCGCCGACGCTGGCAGAGATCGAAATGATGAAGCCGGGGCAAACGCTTATTTCCGCATTGCAACTATCCACTTTTAAAGCCGATTGCCTGCACGCACTGCTCAACAAAAAGATAACGGCGCTTTGCTTTGAACACCTGCGTGACGAGGGCGGATCGCTTGCCGTGGTAAGGGCTATGAGCGAGATTGTCGGCGCAACATCGATACTCATCGCGGCTGAATATTTGAGCAATATTTTTGGGGGCAAGGGATTAATGCTGGGCGGGATCACCGGCGTTCCGCCGACAGAAATCGTTATCCTTGGTGCGGGCACCGTTGGTGAATATGCTGCCCGGACTGCCATATCGTTAGGCGCCGAAGTAAAAGTATTCGACCCTTCCATTTATAAATTGCGCCGCCTGCAAAATAATATTGGCACCAGGGTGTTTACCTCGGTTATTCAGCCTATCGTTTTAGAAAAGGCGGTTACCACCTGTGACGTCGCCATCGGTGCTATGCGCGCTGAAGACGGGCGCAGCCCCTGTATTGTGTCGGAATCGACAGTAAGCCGAATGAAGCCGAATTCCGTCATTATTGACGTTAGTATTGACCAGGGCGGCTGTTTCGAAACGTCAGAGATCACCAATCACACGCACCCGGTTTTCCGCAAACATGATGTGATCCATTATTGTGTGCCTAATATAGCATCCAGGGTAGCAAGAACAGCCACTTACGCGCTCACAAATATCTTCGCGCCTATTTTGGTCGATATCGGCGAGCATGGCAGCCTCAAGAACCTCATTTGGCAAAAGGCCGGCCTGCGCGAAGCGGTTTATATTTACAAAGGCCATTTAACCAGCAAACACATGGGCGAACGGTTTTCCATTCCATCTAAAGATATCGACCTGCTTGTTGTAACCCATCATTAACAAATGAAACGGCTCATATTATCATTCTTTTTTGTCGCCGCCTGGTTTGCTGTCAGCGCGCAGCATTATAAGTATATTGATAGCTCAAAGGTGATGGGCTTGAATAGTTATTTGAAAGATATAAAGGCCCATCCCGGGACCCGTCTGGTGGAGATAAAAAAATATATTCCGGATATTGTATTGGATATCCGCTATGCCACCACCAATAATTTTACTCACCAGCAAATGTATAAAGAGGCCAGGGCTTTCGCCCGGCTGCCAGTTGTTTTAGCTTTAAAACAAGTGCAGGCTGACCTGAAGAAACAGGGGTATGGCCTAAAAATATATGATGCCTACCGTCCTTATGCTATCACCGTAAAATTTTACGAAGTTGCCCACGACACCAATTTTGTGGCCGATCCGCATAAAGGCTCAAAACATAACCGTGGCTGCGCAATTGACCTGACGGCTATAGACCTTAAAACGGGTAAGGAGCTGGACATGCCAACCGGTTTTGACAGTTTTAGCAAAAAGGCTGCCTCGGCGTATACGGACCTGCCAAAAATCGAGATTGATAACCGTACTATCCTGAAAACAGCGATGGAAGCCCATGGTTTCCATGAAATACCAACGGAGTGGTGGCACTTCGATTTTAATGGCTGGAGCAACTACCCGCTGCTGGACATTGCATTTACCGAAATCAAATGACGAAATAAATTTCCCGAAACAATTCTGTGCATTATATCTTTATCCCTTGTGGAGACGCAACACTTTGCGTCTCTGGTTAATTATGCGAACGATACGCAAAGTATTGCGTCTCTACTATTTAGATATTTTTTAATAGCATGAATTTTTTCAGTAAAGCCTTTTTTGTTCAGTCGTGGCGAATACTGGTTGCAACGATTATGGGTTTTATTAATGACAATGGCCTAAAACTCAGCGCCTCACTGGCGTACTATACCGTCTTTTCTATTGCGCCGCTGCTGATCATTACGATCTCGGTTGCCGGGCTGTTCTTTCATAACGGCGCTGCGTTGAATGCCATTTATCCGCACATAGTACACTATGTTGGAAAGAATGCAGCGGTGCAAATTCAGGCTATTTTAAAGAGTCTTGCACTTTCAGGAAAATCAACAACCGCCGCCGTAATAGGCGTAATAGTATTAATGCTGGGCGCCAGCAGTATTTTTATTGAGATACAGGATTCGCTAAATATCATTTGGAGGGTAAAGGCAAAGCCCAAAAAAGGCTGGCTAAAGTTGATTGAGAACCGGTTTCTTTCTTTTTCGCTAATCATTGGCGTGGGGTTCTTGTTACTTGCCTCTTTGATCGTAAACCTCATTGTTACCACGGTTGGCGACTGGATCGAAACATTTATGCATAGCATTACCAGCCTGCTGATAAAAGGGATAAACCTGGGCATTACTTTTATCATTATATCTATTCTGTTTGCCATCATATTCAAATTTCTGCCGGATGTAAAAATAAAATGGCGGGATGTCCGGAGCGGGGCATTTTTTACGGCTATATTTTTTATGCTTGGCCAATATGGCATAAACCTCTACATCCAGTACATGGCAAAAAGCTCGGCTTATGCAGCAGCGGGCTCCATCCTGATCGTATTGATCTGGATATATTACACTTCGGCGATATTGTATATCGGTGCGGAGTTCACCCAGGTTTATGCGGAAGCCAGGGGCAGCCAAATTGAACCTGCAGATTATGCGGTATACGTGATGCAGACTGAAGTGGAGCGTGTTGTAGAAACCCTGCCCCCACAAAACCCGGAGCTTACCGGGAATTTGAAGGAAAGTTGATTAGGTTGACTAAGTTGACTAAGTTGACTGAGTTGATTAAGTTAATATGGACAATAACTTAATCAACACACACGATAGCTACCGGGTCAACCACTCCTTTAATCAACCAACTCAATAATTATCGTGTATCCAGGTAATTATCCTAACCATTTCATCTCTTACCTGGCCCGCAGGCCGCGTAAAGTTATTGTTCATAAACGAGAAGGCCAGTCGCTTGCCTTTACGTGTGACAAAATAGCCGCTTTGATTATAATTATTGGACAATGAGCCAGTTTTCGCCCAGATGAACGGCTTACCATTATCCGTTTTGTAGGTATGCCTGATGGTGCCAGCAACCCCTCCTTCGGGGAGCAGGCTGTGCAAAAGCGCTTCGTTGTTTACCTTGTCCGAAATTTTGCATAAAAGGGCGATCATGTCGCGCGGCGTAAACAGGTTGCGGCGCGAGAGGCCCGAACCATCAACCCATTGCGGCGTATCCGGCAGGTCACTCAAAAAATGAGCCTTTGAGTAGCTGATTGCCGAATCGGCATTAAGTTTTTTAAATTTTGCCGATGAGCAAACCAGCAGTAACTGTTCAGCAATAAAATTGTCGCTGGGCTGAAGCATATGCCGGTAAACCGTATCGGCATTTTCATCATAGATAGTTTTTGCGCTGTCGGTCAGCGGCAGGTCAATTGTTGCTAACGGGAGTTTTAGCGTATCCTGCAGCAGTGCCAGTGTTAACGAATCGCTCACTTTCCAGGGCACGTCCTGCGAGAATTTTTTTGGCGGATTGCCACGCGGGCAAACAAAAGCATTACGCACAAAATCCCGCTGAACTTTGAAACGTGAGGGGCGAAAGTTGGTATCGCACCTTAAATACTTCTTTAAATATGCAGGCTTCACCTGCAGCGAGTCGTTCTTATCCGCATAAAAGGTCGCCACGTTATCCTCAATAGGTAAGGCATTTATCTCGGCCTGGTAATAGTCATTGTAATCATCCCATGCCCAACCATCACCATAAAAATTCCCTGTATAATTGCCAGTCGAAAAAAAGAGTTTTTTGCCGCTGTTTTTTAAAAAATTATAGCCTTTGATGCCTTTTATATCGCTGTGCAAAAAAGCCGGATCGCCGGCGCCCCAAAAAATGAGCGAATCATGGCGGATAACATATTTTATGGCGGGTATGGAATCGCCCAGCATATTTAAACAGGTGTAAAAGGTAAAAAGCTTGGTATTGGATGCCGGTGTAAAAAACTTATCGGCATTTTGCGACCAGATCATTTTCTGGTCATCCATGTCATAAAGGGCGAAACCAGTGAAATGATCATTTAAAATAGCGGAATGTTTAAACTGTTTTTTTATCTTGCGCTTGTGAATGTGGCCCGCATTCGCATGTTTGGTTTGCAACGTAAGCCCGCAAATCAGCGTCACCACTATAATTAGTTTTCTCTGCATCGGTGTTTAAAGCGTATATTTAATTGCCAAATATAACCGTTAGTTTGATCGCTCTTCGCTATATCGTAAAAAGCTCGCTCCTAAAGGTTGCCCGGCTGGTCCTAACAATTTCAACTGTTATCCCGGGCATTTATGGGGGTTCGGCCAATGCACAATATTTCGATTTACAACCCAATCGTAAGCACGTTACCATCCCATTCCGGATGATCAGGGACCTGATCATTATCCAACTGGATATCAACGGCAAGGGCCCCTTCAATTTTATTGTAGATTCCGGCGTCGGCCTGATGCTTGTTACCGACCCTAAACTGGTCGATTCGATAAACGTTACCAATAAACGCACCATAAAAATCGCAGGGCTTGGCAAGGGCGAAGACTACGAAGCCTACATAACCTCGCCGTTAAACGTACAAATTCCCGGCCTGGCAAGTTATGATGTGGTGGCCGCGATCTTAAAAACCGACCATTTTGGCCTCACGGCTTTTGCAGGCATCCCCATACACGGACTCATCGGCTATGAGTTTTTTAACAATCTTGCGGTCAAAATCGATTTTTCAGATAGTACCCTAACCGTTTCGAGGCCTAAAAACACCAAATTCTTCGGAAAAGCGAACAAGGTCCCCATCGTTATTGTGAACAGGAAACCCTACCTGCATGCAAAAGTGACCTTTACGAACGGTACTAAGACAGACGACAAGTTAATACTCGACCTTGGGGCTGGCCATCCGCTGTCACTTGAAAACATGATTGAAAAACATGGCATGCCCGATAAATTTATCGCAGCAAACCTCGGTGTCGGACTAACGGGACCGGTAGAGGGTTTTATAAGCCGGGTGAATGAAGTAGATATTGGAAAATTTAAACTAAAAAACGTCCTGGCGTCTTTCCCCGTAAACAACAAGGAGAGAAGCGCTGAATCTGAACAGCGCGATGGCAACCTGGGTATTGGGATATTAAAGCGTTTTACGCTAATAATTGACTACCCCGATAGCGCCGTTTATTTAAAACCGGCGCTGAACTTTGACGACCCTTTTGAACATGACATGAGCGGGCTTGAATATTATGCCGGGGGCGATGAATTTGACCATGTGATCATTAGCAGGGTTGAGCCCGGTTCGCCTGCAGATGTGATCGGCCTGGAACCGGGCGACGAAATTATATCGATAAATTTTAAGCCGGTAAATAAGATGACGCTGGAACAGATTGACGCCCTTTTTAAATCGCAGCCCGACCGAAATTTACTGCTGGAAATATTTCATGATAAATACTACGATAATGTGATTCTTACATTGAAGCGCAGGATTTGAATTGCGATGCAATTGAATACGATTGTCCAGAACCTCGCGTGAGTATCCGGACAGGCCAAAAGCGTTGGAAATACTCGTGCGTTCAGTAACTAAATGTAAGAAAATAGACAATGCCCGTCCGTGCGCCGTGCTTTGTTTGGCATACGTAAGCAGGCGGCGCGTATTGTTGCCGCTATCGCAATAATAAACCCGTGCTTAAACCCTAAACCTATTCCGTTGTCATATGTCCGGAAACCAGCCGTTCCTGTTTGCAAATAAATAACAGGCTCCCGGGTAACCGTATGATATTATAGTAGTATAATTAATATTTATTTAATCGTATTACAGTTGAAAATAAATGGGAAATGTGTTAATTTAGCGCACCCCACATGCTATCAAAATCATACTTCAATTAACGGTTTTACAAGTTCAATTAATCTTCAGTTTTTATGAGATCATTTCTTTCCGCATTATTTATTCTTGCTTTTTTCAGTATAAGTTATGCCCAAAGCCCGGTTGTTGACCCACGACCACAGGCAAAAATTTACGTGATTGACCCGCAGTCGGGCCAGCAAGTGCCAGCATACAGCGATGCGGCCATTTTATTCAAAAATGCATTATTGGACCTGGTAATGAATAGCCGAAGGTCAAATTCCATACTGCGCGGCGCTGTTCCGCAAAGCGACGGCCGCGTTTACACGGTTACCCAAATGGGCGCCCAAACCAATATCGACGGCTACCAGGTTTCGCTGGATTACGTGGCAAACGACCCGAGCCAGCCTGTTAATGTATACACTTTTGCGTACTACACGGATGACCACGCACTCTATTTTTACGACCCGGCAGGCCAACAATGGCTACTGGAAAGTATAGATGACAGCAACATGGAAAACCTGAGGAAAACAGCTGAATTCAATAAGGTGTTTAATGAGGAATTGGCTAATCAGGGCGGCCAGCCGGGCCCGGATGTTTCAGTAGACCTGAATGCCCCGGTAGATGCCAATGTAAGTGCTAATGTGCCCCCGCCGGCGATGCCTGACTATGACCAACCCGAGTGCCCTACCGACGGCTATTTATGGCAGCCCGGTTACTGGGCCTATAGCCCGTACCGCAATGACTATTACTGGGTACCCGGTGCATGGGTGGCCCCGCCAAGCGCCGGCGTGCTGTGGACGCCGCCCTATTGGGGATATGAAGGCAGCAGTTATGTTTTCCATGTAGGTTACTGGGGTAACCATATTGGTTTTTACGGTGGCATTAACTACGGATACGGCTATTCGGGCCACGGCTATTATGGCGGTGAATGGCGCGGCGGTCGTTTCAACTACAATACGGCAGTAGTACACGTTAACACGACAGTAGTTCATAACACCTATGTAAACACCACGGTTATTAATAATGTAACGATAAACAACCATACCAGTTTTGTAGGGCGCGGCGGCGTTGAGGCAAAACCCACACCTGAGGAGGTTGCCGCATCGCACGAAACGCATATTAAACCAACCGCCGAGCAAAACGCCAATCAGTTAAGCGCAAGGGGAAATCCGAATCAATTTAACAAAGCGAACGGAGGAGGCAAGCCTGTTTTTGCAAGCCCTAAGGCAATACCTTATCATCCTCAAAGTAACCCGGGCCTTAGGGGCAATAATAATATGAAGCAGCCCACCACGCCGGCACATACTAAGGGCGCGCCGGTCATTCCGGGTAAGCCACAGGCCTTGCCTGGCAGCACGGTAAAGCCGCAGGGTAAACCAACCAGCCCAGCTAAACCAACGGGTCTGCCAGGTGGCACAACAAAGCCGCAAGGTCAGCAAAGCAACCCGGTAAAGCCCGAGGGGCAGCCTGCTAACCCCTCGAAACCACAAGGTTTGCCCGGTGGCCCGACAAAACCGCAAGGACAAGGGACTAACGTTGTTAAGCCTGCACAGCAGCCCGCAACAGCCGGTAAGCCCGGACCAACAAACACCCAGGGTAATGGGAAAAGAAAATCGAAGAAAGACTCAACGAAAATGAAGCCGGTAACCAAACCAGTGACGCAATAATTGACCTGCTGTAAAAAGATAAAAGCCGCCCCGAAAGCAAGCCGGGCGGCTTTTTTATACAGTTAAAAGATCGCTTAACGCCATGCATTCATTTGCTGGCCATTTACCTCGCTGACGCAAGGGCTTGCATACTTATAAAGCCGCCTTTCGGGTTCGTTATCAAAACCCACTGGAAACTTAAAGCAAACAAAACGCCCGGACAATCATGCCCGGGCGTTATATTTTCATGCAACCTAAACTTATTTCTGAATTATTCCCTCGGCCAGCACTACCACTTTGTTATGTGAGGCCTCTACAACGCCGCCCTTTATAAAGTAAACGTCTTCTTTGGTATTTGGTCCATGGCGAACGATTACTTTGCCATCTTCCAGGGTGGAGATAATAGGCGCGTGGTTGTTCAGTATTTCAAAAAATCCCATGGTGCCTGGAAGGTTTACCGAAACGGCATCACCTTCATAAACGGTTTTATCGGGAGTAAGGATCTCTAGTGTCATGTCTTTATTTAAGAGTCAAGAATCAAGATTCAAGAACCAGGAGGTAGCAATTTTTATCTTGACTCCTGGTTCTTGAATCTTGGCTCTATTTAGCCGTTCGCTTCCGCTAACAGTTTTTTACCTTTTTCTATCGCTTCTTCGATGCTGCCAACCAGGTTGAAAGCCGCTTCGGGATATTCGTCAACTTCGCCGTCAAGGATCATGTTGAAGCCCCTGATGGTGTCCTTAATATCAACCAGTACGCCTTTTAAGCCGGTGAACTGCTCGGCAACATGAAATGGCTGCGAAAGGAAACGCTGTACACGGCGTGCACGCGCTACTACCAGCTTATCTTCTTCACTCAACTCATCCATACCCAGGATGGCGATAATGTCCTGTAACTCTTTATAACGCTGCAATGTTTCCTTTACGCGCTGAGCGGTATTGTAATGCTCATCACCCAAAATGATAGGGCTAAGGATACGGGAAGTAGAATCCAGCGGGTCAACCGCAGGATAGATACCCAGCTCGGCAATCTTACGCGACAATACTGTAGTCGCATCAAGGTGGGCAAATGTTGTTGCCGGTGCAGGGTCGGTCAAGTCATCAGCAGGCACATAAACGGCCTGTACCGAAGTGATGGATCCGCGTTTGGTTGAAGTGATACGCTCCTGCATGCCACCCATTTCGGTAGCCAGCGTTGGCTGGTAACCTACCGCCGACGGCATACGGCCAAGCAGCGCCGATACTTCGGAACCCGCCTGGGTAAAGCGGAAAATGTTATCGATAAAGAATAAAATATCGCGGCCTTTACCTTCGGCATCGCCATCACGGAAATATTCGGCGATAGTTAAGCCCGAAAGCGCCACACGTGCACGCGCACCGGGAGGCTCGTTCATCTGGCCGAACACGAAAGTAGCCTTTGAATCCTTTAATGCTTCGGGGTCAACTTTTGATAGGTCCCAGCCCCCTGATTCCATCGAATGCATAAACTCGTCACCATATTTGATAATGCCCGATTCCAGCATTTCGCGCAAAAGGTCATTACCCTCACGGGTACGCTCACCTACGCCTGCGAATACGGATAAACCTGAGTATGCTTTCGCGATGTTGTTGATCAGTTCCTGGATCAATACCGTTTTACCTACGCCGGCACCACCGAACAGACCGATCTTACCGCCCTTGCTGTACGGCTCCAGTAAGTCGATCACTTTGATACCGGTAAAAAGCACTTCTGTTTCGGTAGAAAGGTCCTCAAAACGGGGTGCGCTTGCGTGGATGGGGCGACCTTTTGAATTGTCCAAATCTTTAATACCGTCGATAGCGGCACCAACCACGTTAAATACACGGCCTTTGATGTCTTCGCCAACCGGCATTTTAATAGCCGATTCAAGGTCCAGCACATCCATTCCGCGCAATAAACCGTCAGTCGAGTCCATGGCGATAGCGCGAACGCGGTCTTCGCCTAAGTGCTGCTGAACTTCTAAAACAACCTTCTGGCCGTTATCTTTAGTAACCTCCAATGCGTCATAAATTTTTGGAAGATGCGCATCATTCGCGAAGCTTACGTCGACTACCGGACCGATGATCCGTGATATTTTTCCAATGTTTGGCATATTATAACCTGGTAATTTAAAGTATTTTCAAAGAAACAAAGGGTATTGCAAAATCACCCGCCATTTCGAGGCGCAAAGATAAGCGTTATAAGTAAATATTAAAATAGGGGGGAGAAGAATTTTTAGCTCATGGTTCATAGATCATGGTTCATAGTAAAATGTCGTAAAAATACGTTGCCTCTCCTGCCATTAACTATCAACCATAAGCTATGAACTCCAACACAATCTTCCCTATATGCTCGCTGCTTTCCATCAGCCGGTGGGCTTGCGCTGCTTGTTCTGCCGGGAAAACAGCATTGATCACCGGTTTTATTTCGCCTGATTCAAGCAGCGGCCATATATTCTTTTCGAGGTTTTGGGCGATTGCCGCTTTAAAGGCCGTATCCCGGTTCCTGAGGGTAGACCCGGTTACGGTGAGCCGCTTGCTCATCACCTGCGACAAGTCCACCTGCACATCCTTACCCATCATCATATTGATCATTACCAGGCGGCCGTCGTTTGCTAATGCCCGGAGATTGTTTTGTACATAATCGCCGCCAACCATATCTAATATCACATCTACTCCTTTGTCGTTTGTAATTTGTCTGATCACATCGGCAAAGTTTTCTGTTTTATAATTGATGGCTTTTGCCGCGCCCAGGCCTTCACAAAACCTGCATTTTTCATCACTGCCGGCGGTTATGTAAACGATGGCGCCCATAGCTTTGGCCATTTGAATAGCCGCCACGCCGATACCACTTGAGCCGCCGTGAACCAGCAGCGCTTCGCCGGGTTTTAGTTGGCCCCTGTCGAATACATTGCTCCAAACGGTAAAAAAAGTCTCGGGAAGTGATGCCGCCTCCACAAAAGAAAGGTTGTCCGGAACCGGCAGGCATTGGCCTTCGGGTGCGGTACAATATTCGGCATAGCCGCCGCCGGTAACCAGGGCGCAAATTTTATCGCCAACTTTCCAGCGGTTAACGCCCGCGCCGGTTTCAACAACCGTCCCTGCAATTTCCAGTCCCGGTATATCCGGTGAAGCACCGGGCGGAGGCGGGTAGTTGCCCTTGCGCTGGGAAACATCGGGACGGTTAATGCCGGCGGCAGCAACTTTTACCAATACTTCATTGGCAGCACATGCGGGTATTGGCCGTTCCTGCATTTGTAAAACTTCGGGGCCGCCGGGTTGGGTGATCACAATGGCTTTCATCGTGTAAACATAACAACATTAAGGGCTTTTTGTGGTGCGGATTTTGACCCGTTTTTCATGACTCCCTGCCAGTTCAGCGGTTTTTGAGTAAACTCAAAAAAATGTCCGCGTCGCGCTGATAAGGCAAAAAAAAAGTTATTTCCAATCCTAAAAAACATTAAATTCATCGCAATATTCCAATCTCCCATGTACCGCTTTTTTCTTGCTTTATTACTTTGGCCCTGTTGTGCCGCGTATGCACAAAATAGTCGCAAAGACACTACTAACTATAATGTACATATCAAAATCCCATCCGCCTGGATTGAAAAGGTAAGGCATTTTAGATATGACCGGCGCGACCCCCAATTGCTTCAGGAGTTTAAAAAATTGATAGACCCAAAGTTTTGGGATACAAATGACGGCCGCAAAAATGATTCGGAGGAGGGTTGCGTATTCAACCCGATGTTTGTTAATCTTGACGGAGCGGTAACTGATGAACTCATTTGCTTTTTGGGATGGGATGACACACATCCTTATCTCACTGTTTTTAAAAAAATAAAAGGCGGCTGGTATTTGCTTTACCTGGAAGGCATCGATACGTTTTACGAAGTGCCCGCTGTTTTAGTAGCTGGCGGCTTTTCAAAAAACAAGGTCTTTTATTTCAGTCATGTCGACGATCATGGTTCAGGCATTTATGTATCCAATTACAGTTTTTACAAATTGATCAATAACCGGGTGTATAAATGCCTGTCAATAGTGGATGATGCCCATATTTACGGGTGGGGGCTCTTTTTAAATCAAAAGGTAAAAACGAGTTTTCAATTTGGCGGGATCAGGGATGATATAAATGTTTCCTATATCTACAATTTCTTCCCGGGCGCGGTTAGGGAGGGGGATTGCCCGTGGTGTTCCAATGAGGACATTCCGCTTGTAAGCGGGGACAATAACATATTTTATGAATGGGACGATAAACGAAAAAAATATAAACTGTCGCCATTGGCTGACAATGATCCGGACAACCTTACTGCACAAAAAATAGCTTGTTTTGGCGACTTTGGAAATGATAAGCTTTTTGTAAAAGCATTCCGAAAGGAGATAGACGAAAAAATGAAGGAGGGGACGCCAGAACAAAAAAAGCTGCTAAAACAATACCTGGCGTTAGTAGAAAAAAACGGTAAAGCGCTAACTGAAGAACTCGAGGAAAAATCAAGCACGGGTCAAACTAAATTTTATGGCCCGAAACACTGAATAGACCGGCTTATATAAGGTCTTCTAAAATATTGGTTCTTGCCTGTTATCCCAGAAAAAAAGCACTTCAATTTGGCTGGACGTCACCCTATAAACGAGAGATGTATGTTTACTTATATAAGCCTTTCTCACATTTTCCTGCTGGTAGGCTTTAAAAAGATAAGGCTGCTGTGCAATGGTGTACAGCACCTGGTAGGTTCTTTCAACAAATTTATCAGCCGAATGATCGCCCCATTTATCCTTAATTTGCAGTATGACAGCGATAAACGTTTCTTTTGCTCTTGGCGTCAATACAACAGCTAATTTCATTTTTTTAGCAAAATCGCGATTTCTTTTTTTACATCTTCCAACGCAATAAACTCACCGCCATCCGCCTGGCTGATAGATTCCCTTATGCCAGCTGCTACATGTTCCGGTAAATCACCCCATCGTTCATTATTCGCCTGCAACAACGACTTTATTTGACCGATCACCTCCTCGTCGTCTGTGTCGAGAATTATTCTTGCTAACGCTATCTTTTCCGCTTGTATATCCATAAAAACAAATTTATGGATAAGTTTATGTAATAAAAAGGTATTGCGCGTACTTTTACCAGCACTCCATCTGCGGAATACGCGGGTCTGCGCCAGTAAAAAGAAAGGATTTTTGATAAAGATCGATGCTAAACATTTGTTGGCTTTGCGCCTTTGCCGCTGTAAATTGTTTGTATAAAAAATTGTCGACCTTGCTTCAAAATGCGTAAAAACACAAAAAATGGATATGTATGGACAATTGGCTAAATACGTAAAGGACAGGGTTGCCATAGATGATGAGCAACTGCAAGTCGGCCTTGCTTGTTTTAAGCCTTTAACACTTAAAAAAAACGAAGTAATAAATATAATCGGCAGCCCGGCCAGGCGGATGTATTTTGTTAATAAAGGCTGCCTGAGGGTTTATTTTTTAAAACCTGACGGAGGCGAGGTAACCCGCAGGTTTGCTTTTGAAAATACCTTTTCTACATCGCTGGTATCGTTTATCACCGGCGAACCTTTAACCGAATTTACAACAGCGATCGAAACTACAGAACTGCTTTACATCACGCGTGACGACTTTTATCGTTTGCTGGATGTTATACCGGCCTGGGAAAAATTCTACCGCAATTTCCTGGAGTTTGCCTATGTAAACAATACCAGGCGTTTACAGATTTTAGCCACCCAGGACGCCACGGAGCGATACAAATATTTATTGAAGGAAAACCCTCATTACGTTTTGCGCCTGTCCAATAAACTGGTGGCCAATTACCTGAATATCTCGCCGGAAGCACTGAGCAGGTTGAAATCAAAAATTTGATTTATTGATGCAGATCAACGTTTCTAAATCTAAACAGGCTGATCTTTGTTGAATCAAAAAACAAATCTCATGCGCATTGTAACCCTTGAAGAACACATCAGTTTTCCTGAATTAACCGATAAAATCCCTGCCGAAAAAATGCCGGGACACATAGCCGGCATGGCGCCTTTTATGAAAAGGATGGAACCGTTGCTGTCAGATATTACCGGGCTGCGTTTGCAGTCGATGGATACGAACGGTATATCAACTATGGTGCTATCCATAACGGGGGACGGCGCCGACCTGCTAGGACCGGATGAAAGCCCGGCATTCGCCCGGGAATATAACGACCTGATCGCCGCCAAAATCTCGGCCCATCCTGACAGGTTCAAGGCATTTGCCCACCTGCCGACAACCAATCCGGGCGCGGCTGCCGAAGAATTGGAACGAACAGTAAAAACCTACCATTTTTGCGGCGCATTGATTAACGGATTGACCAACGACGAATTTTTGGACGATCCGAAATATGCGCCGATACTGGCTAAAGCAGAGGAACTCGATGTGCCGATCTACCTGCATCCCGGCCTGCCGCCAGAAGCCGTAGTTGACGCCTATTATTCCGGCTTGCCGAAATATTCGGGGATGTTGTTGTCTATTGCCGGCTGGGGATGGCACAGCGAAACCGCGATACACGTTTTGCGGCTAATCGTCTCCGGAACACTCGACAAATATCCCCGCCTAAAACTCATTATCGGTCATATGGGCGAAATGCTGCCCATGATGATGGCCCGATCGAGCAACGCCTTTAAACCGGGCGAGGCCGGCCTAAACCAGCGTACAGTAAGCCAAACCCTCCGCGACCAGGTACATATCACCACCAGCGGGCTGTTTACACTGCCGCCGTTGCAGGTTGCTATAGATACTTTCGGAATCGATAATGTGCTATTTTCAGTTGATTATCCATTTAGCACTAATGAGCAGGGCAAACAATACCTGGAAAGCATGCAGCTAAACACACAGGATATGGAAAAATTAACACATGGGAATGCTGACAAACTGTTAAAGTTGAAATAGCGGCACATAGAAATGTAAAAAAACACGCGGGCTTCGCGATGACAGGTTTCAAATGATTTCTTTTGCTAAAAACTTATAAATATGTCATTACAACCCGGCCAACCCGCACCCCAGTTTACATTAATATCAACCCAAAAGAAACCGGTTTCCTTATCCGACTTTAAAGGCAAAAAGGTGATCCTGCATTTTTTCCCATTTGCTTTTACCGGCACTTGCACTACGCAATTATGCACTATGCGCGATAAATTTGGTTATTACGATGGGCTAAATGCTGTCATTTTGGGCATATCTGTCGATTCGCCGTTTACATTGGCTAAGTTCAAAGAAGAATACCATTACCAGTTCGAATTGCTTTCTGATTTCAACAAGGAGGTTTCAAAAGCCTACGGCGCACTGTACGAGGTATTTCATTTAGGCTTGAAAGGCGTATCAAAACGTGCCGCTTTCGTAATCGACGAAGAGCAAAATATTGTTTATGCCGAGGTGCTTGAGGTAGCAACCGATCTGCCCGATTTTAAAGCCATCGCCGAAGCAGTTAAGTAATTTTGAAAAATATTATAGCGGATTGAAAGGAAATCTTATCTTTGCAGTCCGTTTTTGACGGGTCATATAACGACCGCACTTGTAGCTCAATTGGATAGAGCACCTGACTACGGATCAGGAGGTTAGGGGTTCGACTCCCTTCAAGTGCACTTCGTCATTAGTCATTAGTCACTGGTCATTAGTAAATCCAACCAATGACTAATGACGAGTGACCAATGACTAAAAGCCTTTCAGTGTAGTACCGAAAGGCTTTAAATTTGTTCAGCCTATGCTAAATTTGGTTTTGTTTGGCCCCCCGGGAGCGGGAAAAGGTACACAGTCGCAAAAATTGATCGAGAAATATGGGTTGATCCATCTTTCCACCGGCGATCTGTTGCGCAGCGAAATTTCACAGGGGACTGAACTTGGGTTAGAAGCAAAAAAGCTAATGGATCAGGGCATCCTGGTTCCGGATGAGGTGGTGATAGGTATGATCAGCAATAAGCTGGATGCTAATCATGATGCAAAAGGCTTTATATTCGATGGTTTCCCACGCACAGTGGCACAAGCGGAAGCACTTGACCAACTTTTGGAAAGTAAAAATGCGCCGATATCGGGAATGATAGCACTGGAGGTGCATGATCCTGAGTTAGAGCATCGCTTGTTGCTGAGAGGAAAAGCCTCCGGTAGGCCCGATGATGCAAACCCCGAAGTGATCCGCAAACGGATTAAAGAATACAACGACAAAACTGCCCCGGTTGCGGGTTTTTACAAAAGCCAAAATAAATTTAAAAGCATCAATGGTATCGGCTCCCTGGAAGAGATATTCGATGGCATTAATGCCGTAATAAACTCCTATTGATTTCGGATTTCGGATGTTCGATTTTTCGCTATTGTTTGTTTTCAATGGTGCTCAAGAAGGCTTCGCCGTTTCGGATTTAGTTTTGAAATACTAAATCCTTAATTCGACAATAAATCCGAAATCGTAAATCGTAATTCCGAAATCGTAATGTCTCAAGGTTCAAACTTCGTCGATTATGTAAAGATTTGCTGCCGCTCGGGCCATGGCGGAGCAGGGTCTTCGCATTTACACCGTGATAAGTTTACGGCCAAGGGCGGCCCCGACGGCGGCGACGGCGGCCGCGGCGGGCATGTGATTGTAAAAGGTAACGCCCAGCTTTGGACGCTCTTGCACTTAAAATTTCGTAAACATGTCATTTCAGGCGACGGTGAACCGGGTGGCAGCTCGTTAAAGACCGGCAAAACCGGTAAAGACGAAATACTGGAAGTGCCCCTCGGTACAATCGCCAAAAATGCGGAAACGGGCGAAGTTCTGTTTGAGATCACTAAAGACGGCGAGACGAAAATACTCACCGAAGGCGGTCGCGGAGGGCTGGGCAACTGGCATTTTAAAACGCCCACCCTGCAAACCCCGCGTTTTGCACAGCCCGGAGAAGAGGGCAAAGAAGAATGGAATGTTTTGGAGCTAAAGGTATTGGCTGATGTGGGCTTGGTAGGGTTTCCGAACGCAGGTAAATCCACTTTGCTTTCGGTAGTTTCGGCCGCAAAGCCCGAAATAGCCGACTACGCTTTTACCACCCTGGTGCCCAACCTGGGCATCGTTGCTTATCGCGGCGGCAAATCGTTTATAATGGCGGACATCCCCGGCATTATTGAAGGCGCTTCGCAGGGGAAAGGTTTAGGTTTTAGGTTTTTAAGGCACATCGAGCGAAATTCGGTATTATTATTTATGATACCCGCCGATACCACGCGGAACATCAAGGAAGAATACGACATTTTGCTGCACGAATTAAAAGAATACAATCCGGAACTCATGCACAAGCCCCGGGTGCTGGCCATTACCAAATGTGATATGCTGGACGATGAGCTGCAGGCTGAAATGAAAAAGGAACTCCCCGCGGGTGTTCCCTCTGTGTTTATCTCTTCAGTAGCTCAAAAAAACCTGGACGAGCTAAAGGATTTGTTGTGGAAAAAGATCAATTCCTGAGAAAGTTGCTTAAGTTGGATTAAGTTGATTGAGTTGAATAAGTTACCAGCCGTTCAACTCAATCAACTTATTCAACCTAATCAACTACCTCTTCCTATCCGCCACATACAATACGTAACCGTTATCCAGCATCGATACGTTCCATCCGGCATAATTCGGAAAGCTTTTCATCACCAGTTTTTCCTTTGGCCCGTTGTACCTTTCGGGCAATATAATATACAACGCACCGGCGAAACCATTGTATTGGTAGTCGTCAGTATTAATTTTAAGTGAATCAGGAATGGGTTGTAAAGGAATGTAACGGTTGTACTGTAATTCAAGCCCGATATCGTCACCGATAAAAACAAAGGTTATGCCCCGTTTTTCCCGGTCGAATTTCAATACCTGGTTTAACGCGGTTTGGTCGATGTTGGGTTGAGCGATCCCTGTAACACCCCGCGCCAGCTTGCGGTTACTTTTGTACCCATTTACCAGGTATGATACGCTGTAACCGGCGATAATTAAAAATATCAACGCAAAAACCAATTTGTATCCGGTTTTTAACTGCGCAGCCAGGTAAATAACACCCGGCGTCAGGAGCAGGCCGATGATCCGGAAGTGCCTTGATTCCATGGAAATATTTAGCTGCCTTAGGTACGAAATACCGAAAAACAGGACGGCCAGCGTATAAAAAACGATCACAAACAACCGATAGTCGCGGTTTGATATATGGCGGATGATAAAATAAACCAGTACGATACTTAGTAAGGCTGCAGCGACTAAAATTGCCAGCGCCAACTGCTGGCTGAATAGAGGTTTCCCAAAATGATCGACCAGCCCGTTTAGCATATCATCAAGCGAAAAGCCGGAGAGAACAGGCGAGGCAAGCGGGTAGCTAAACGTCTCTGCAGTCAACTTCAGGCCCGACGCACCGGTTATCGGGCTGTCACCTTTTGCAATATAAAAATGGTTGATCAGCGCCACTGCAATAGCGGCAGGCAGGCCTATCCAAAAACCGTTTTTTATCCATTTTGTCAATTCCCTGGTGCCCTGCGCTAAACGGACCCACAAGCAAATTATACCTGCACCATACATCCATAAAAACGACGATTTTAAAAAGAAACCGATAAAGCCCGAAAGCAATACAAATAAAAGCAACTTCCAGTCAGCCTTTTTCAGCGCAACGCAGCCGAACAAAAACCATCCCTCAAAAGAAAAAAGCAATATTTCGCCACCGGAATAGTAAACATGCGGCACCATAAACACTACCTGGCTAACAATAAAAACCAGGCTTATGGCGGCTATTATCGGGCTAAAGCCAATTTTTTTGAAAAAATAATACAGGCCAATCAGTCCGCAGCACTCCGCAAGCACAATTGAGATCACGATCCCATGCGCTAAATTTATCCGGAAAACGAGTTGAAAGAAATACGGTACCAGGTACTGCCCGGGCGACCACCAGGTTAAAAATTGGGTATAATTTTGAGAAATATCGCCCTGGTCGGGTGCAACCAGGTTATTAAAGCCGCCGCCATGCTGCATGCTTTGTAAAACCTGGAAGCCCTGCGAAGGGTCAGTAAACAGCGCCGGCGGAATAAAAAATAAAACAATGCCCATAACCAGCACCACGAAGCCTGTAAGAACAAGAATGATTCGGTGTGAATTATTTTTGTGGAGTGTCATTATTCATATGTATCCGCCTAAATGGTAGAACGCAGGGCCGAAAACGCCTATTCTACCACCCTTTCGCGGGTTTTTGCAGCCGGGTTACCCTGGTAAACACTATATGGCTCCAGGTCTTTGGTTGCTACCGAACCGGTGGTTAAAACCGCGTGCGTGCCAACCTTTACGCCTGGGTTTACAATTGCGCAGGCGCCTATCCAGGCGCCGTCTTCCAGCGTAAAGCCTGCGACGATCAAGTCAAAAGTTGATTTTTTATAATTATGGTTCCCGGTAAGCAACACAGCGCCCTGGGATATGCACACATGACTGCCTATAGCAACCGGTAAAAGGCAGTCGATCCAAACGTTTTCGCCGATCCAGGTATCGTCGCCGACTGTCAGGTGCCAGGCATATTTTATGTTCACGCCGGGTTTGATGGTAACACCCTGGCCCACCTTTGCGCCGAACGACCGCAATAAAAAACACTTAACGGTATTGAATGGCAATAAGCTGGTTTTAAAAAAAATGGCATTGGTATAATACCACAAAAACCGTTTAAAGGCATTGCCGCCCGGATGAAAAGGATGGTTGTTATAGGCCGAAAGATCAGTTTTACGCATTGTTTGAAAGCAGTGCATCATCGTGCTTAACCCAAAAATACAATACAACAGCGATTATCAGGTAAAGGAGAACATTAAAAATAGTATGATGATCGATGATGTGATGGCTGCCCTTATCCCAGAAAATCGCCAGTAAAACAAACCGCAGCACGTTTAACAACTCGATGCCGATAATTCCGCCAATCAAAAAAACCAGCTTTGACCTCCATTTTTTGGGGTACGCCAATACAAAAGCAGCAAAAAAACTGATGACACCCAGCCCAAGGCAGGAGTACACCACCTGCAGCGTTCCGTGCCCGGCAACCAGCAGATCGTAATTATTGGATATGGCGTCATATCCCAGCATATTCAGGATCCAGGCGCTGGAAGCTAGCAAGGCGCCGCGCAGGCCGGCGATATAATTCAAATGCATTGCCAGGAATGGCGAGTAATGATGTCCCGGGTTAGTGAGCCCAAAAAACAGGATGTTAAAATAATAAAACAGGGCGAAAAGAATGATGAACGCTAAAGCAAATTTCAGCGGGCTGCCGGTCCTTTTTGCGGGTGCTTTATTCCTGTCCTGCTGCAATATTTCATCGATCTTTACGTCGACGATCAGCCTGAACCAAAAGCCTTGTAAAAAATGAAAGATCACGCCGGTGCGCCCGTCAAGTATCCCCAGTTGAAAAGTCATTCTATAGGTAAAATACAACAACGGGCGCAGGTAGCGCGGCAACTGCCACCACATTTGCTTCAACCAGGCGGTCCGCTCATCCGGCGACCCCCAAAAATGGGGTTTAAGCGTTTGTTGCCTGATCTGCATCATGCGCTCAACTTCTTCATGAGCAACCAGGTCGCTGTACCTGTTGTGTTTGGCGATCCAGAAGCTGATGTTGTTTTCTTTCAGGTTTTCCTCCAGCAGGTAGCCGTCTTTCCAAATGATCGTCTTGCCCGGAACGATGAATCTGTGATCCATGTTCTCATTAAGGTCGGAATAGCCCACCCCATACCTGTACATTTTTAATAAATAGAATGGGAAATAGCCGCCGTGCTTTAACCATTTGCCTTTAAAAAAATTCTTACGGTTAAAATAGATGCCATTAACATCACGGTAATCTTCGTCTGTGAATTCATCCAGGTGCTTGCTTAATTCGGGCGTTACCGTATGGTCAGCATCGAGACAAACGACCCATGGCGTTTCGATATAAAAATTTTTTAGGGCGAAATCCCATTGCTGCGGATGGTTTTCAAACGGATGTTGCAAAACTGTTGCTCCCGCCTCAGTTGCAATTTTTACCGTGTTATCTGTACTTCCTGAATCCACCACAAAAATTGGCGCTCCGAGGCCGGCAATAGAATTAAGCAGGCGGGGAAGGTGAATTTCCTCGTTATAAGTGATGATGATGAATGAAAATGGTCGTTTCAAGATAACCTCGCTTTTATGATCATCGACTTCCAAAAATACGGAACGCGACCGCACCCTTTAAAATCGGTCACTTCGAATCCTTGTTGAGTTAACAGATTGCTCAATGTTGCTTTCGACCAGAATTTGATGTGGCCACCGTGCCAGCCAGGACTGTGGTGATGGTCCCATTTGTCGGCCACGCTAAGCATTAAATTTTTTAAATAGCCATGGTAGGGTGTCGTAAGGATAAGCTCGCCGCCGGGGCCCAGCGTTTTTTTGCAAAAACCTATAAAACCCCCCGGATCATAAAGATGCTCGATTACTTCGGTGGCTATAACGGTATCGAAATTTAAGGACTGCAGTTCAGCAGGAAGTTCGCCGGTTGACAGGTCCTGTATAAAAAACCTGTTGGGGTTTGCCTGTTTTGCTATCGCGATGCCTTCTGCCGAAGCGTCCGTGCCGTACGCGTTGAAGCCCTGCGCGATAAGAACATTGGCCAAATAGCCATTGCCGCAGCCTAAATCAAGGATAGATCGGTTTTTTTGCTGGTCGAGCAACGATAGCAAAGGCGCCTGCAGGTACGCAAAAGTATGTGCCGGCTGATTGGTATGAAAGCCGTAGTCTTTGTAATCGCTCATTTCGCAACCAATTGTTGGTACATTTCGATGTATTTCTTCACTAAATTATCATCATTAAAGTCGTGGTAGATAATATCCGCGGAGGTCTTCCTGATCATCTTCAATTCCTCCTGCCGGTTAGTAAAAATATTGTTGATTTCCCATGCGACGGACTGCGGATTGGTATGACATATCCAGCCCAGTTGATTTTTTTTTACATAGTCAGCAAGGCCTACATGGTCGCTGATGAGCACTGGCGTGCCAACGCTGAGGCTTTCAATCACCGTATTGCCAAAATTTTCGTCGTATGACGGCAGCACAAAAAGGTCATTTTCCTGAAGCAGGCCGAACTTGTTTTCATTTTGGAAACCTATCCAACTAATTCCTTCCTCAACTTTGAGCCCGGTGGCTAAAGCCTTCAGCGATGCAATGTATTCGGAATCCCCGTCTCCGGCTATGGTCAAATGGTATGGAATTGTAATGTCAGGCAAGGCCTTTAATAAAATACCCAGCCCCTTTTTTTCCTCTATCCTTGAAAAAAAAAGCAACTTGAGCGTCGACGTATTAGCTCTTTCCAAATAAATCTTTTTTGTAGTCAGCTTAACAAAATTCGGCAGTATAAAACTTTTTTTGGGGCGAAAAAGCCGGGCTACCGCATCGCTTTCCCGTTGAGTCGTGGCATGGATGAAGCATTTTCGCAATAAACTTTTTCCGAGCAATTGATGGAGCAGCCATTTTGTCCCTATACTTTTGTTTTGAAACGAATAGGGGCTCAAGGTACCCCTGGGTGAAAGCAACACAGGTACGTTTTGCCGCAGCGCCAACAGGCAGGAGAATACTGATACCAAATTCCACCACGCATGAATGTGGACGAGGTCGAAATTTTTGACTTCCCTTTTTAGCTGAGAGAATAGCGCTGGCGAAAAATGGCTGTGATCCTTGGTTAAGCGCTTAAAATACGTAACAACAACGCCATCAACGTTAACCTGCGCGCCGGGGATTACGGGCAATTCTTCTTTTCCATTGGCCGTTGTGGCGTACACCTCCGTATAAATGCCGGCCCTGACCAGGTTTTCACTTAACATCGACACTGACATCGTGGGCCCGCCATAAACATAAGCTGGTTTATACGCGGCACATACCTGCAAAATTTTCAAACCTCTTCGATGATATTAAAATACCTGAATATCTGGAAAATGATCAGCATACTGACATAGCTCCAAAAAACCGTATTGATAAGAAACTCAAAGCTTAGGCCCCGCCAGAATATCTGGAAAAGGCCTGAAAAAACAAGCGCTGTACCCAGTGTATATCCACCGAAAAGATACTCGGCCTTGAGCGAAATCAATTGCACAATTGCGCCGTATAAAAACAAGCCGATAAAAATACCCAGGGTCCCGTCTGAAAGATATGAATCCACAATAAATGCAGGTTTTGCAGAAACGTTGGCGCCGCGTTTGATTACACCTGCATTATAAACGCGCTCCATTACCAGGTCTTCGGTGCTGGGCTTCGACGGCCAAAACGCGCGTGGTATTACGGCTATCGCCGACTGCTGCAACAATTGAAAGCCATAGAAATCGATATTTTGAGGGGTCGACTGCACAAAATCAACAAACATATTTACTTCGCTTAGGCGATAAACCAAAAAGCCCCAGGTGCTGTCATCGTTAGCCTCGGCGCCGCTGATAGTTGCGTCCAGCGCAAGTTTGTAGGCATCGTCCGCATCAACATCGCCGGTCCAGTTGTTTTCGCGAAATACCGCATTATAGGTCGGCAGGAGCGCGAACAAAACAAGTAAGGCCGGGATAAATATTATTAAAACCAATTTCTTGTAATTGGGATACAGAAATATACCCAAAACCAATACGCTGAGAATAATGGGCTCCTTGAAACCTGAAATAAGCGCCTGGTAAAAGTTGGACAGGTAGAGCATCAGGCAAAAAACGGTATTCCACACTTTTCGGAGCGGGATGGCGAAAGCCAATGCAAGCGTCCCGGCCATAAAACTTAGCGAACTGAATTGGAAATAAAATTGAGACAGACCGGGAATCCGTAAAAACAACAGGGAGACAGGCAGGGTAATAAAAGCGGTGACAAACAGCAAGTTGGCTATTTTCCCTTTTTCAACGTGGTAGCGCTTTTTTACGGGATATTTCATATACACCAACATGCCTGTCACCAGGGCTGCATGCCCCAGTACATAGTATCGCTGGCAAAGGGCGGTCAGTTCTATTCGTTGCTCATCGATGTAAAAAAAGGGATCATTGCCCGGGTGAAAATTGTCCCAGCCCAGCAAACTTAGAAAATAAAAGATGGAGCTGCTGGCCATGTATCCGGCAAAGATGATCTGCACTAAAAAGATCGGCCGCATCAGTTGTTCGGATATTTTGAGGTCTTTGGGCAAAGGCCTCAACCATCCGCTTAAACTCAAAACAAATATGAGGAAAGACCCAAGCCACGCAATGAAATAGGACAAAATAGGGTCTGCCTGGACGGCCAATGAAAGCCCCCAGGGAATATATAATACTAAATATCTTTCAATGGGCGTGTTTCTATCCACTGTTAACTACCGATTCAAAAACGCTTACCTGGCGCTCAAAAGTCCAATTTTCGATTATTTTTTTTGATTTTTCGCCCAATTCAGTTAAGACAGATTTGCCACTTTTTGTTAAGGCATCCAGTTTGGCTGTTAAACTGGTTATATCATTTGCCTTAAATATGTCTCCGTTCAATCCGGGTTTTACCAGGTCAATCGCCGAGCCGACTTTATCAGAAGCCAATATAGCTTTTCCCGATGTCATGGCCTCATTTATTGCTAAGCCCCACGTTTCGCCCGGACCTGCCGAGGGCAGGCAAAACAGATCGCAGGCCTGGTACACAACCGGCATTTGACTCTGGTTTTGAAAATCCATAAAATGGACATTAGGGTAGCCCTCTGCCTTCAATTTCAAGGCCTGCTCCAGTGGCCCATTACCCACAAAAAACAAGTGCAAGTTTGCTCTGTTCAAACTTAAAAAGGCGGAAAGTAACAATAATGGTGATTTTTTCTCTTCAAGTTTGCCCGCAAACAAAACTACAATATCGTCATCATTCAGCCCCAGAGTGGTGAGTAAGGCGCCGGCTTCGGACTGGTGGTCTTCGGCAAAACGGGCATTGTCAACGGCATGTGGTGCAAAGCTCAGCTGACTGTCCTTCAATCCATACTTTTTAAAATAAGATTTTGTATTGGCGCCCGGGTAAAACGCATGATCCACGTGGCGATAAACCCATTTCAAAAACCTGCTTTTCAAAAACGATTTAGTCCCCTTTTCATCATCAAGCAAGGTAGAATCACCCCTGAATAAAACGGGTATTTTATTTTTAAAATGGCGCAGCACCTTTAAATGGCTGTTGAAACCCCAGCCGTAAACCAGTATTGCATCGGGCTGCCAATTGCATATTTGCAGGATCAGATCAGGGTTTTTTATCCCGTTAAAATGATGTGTGCCGGGGTCGTTTGACGTGTTTTTTACCCATTGAAAAGGATAGCCGCTCAACAGCGGGATGTCCCACTGTATTTTTTTATTGAACCCGGGGTCGTGTTTTCTTATGGATGCTTTCCCCCAGGTATAAAACACCATGATCTCGATTTGTCGTCGTTGAGATAATAGTTGAAAAGCCGGCGCATAATATTGAATGGGGTGGCTGGTAATAATAGCGAGCTTTTTCATTTGGTGGTTAAGTTCCCCACTGATAAAAATGGTTTTTCCAGAAAATGAAAGCTTAACATCGAAACAGGGTATAAAATTATCGCGCTTATTAATGTAGAAATCATCGGTGCTGCAATGCCGGTAAAGCTATGCAGGTAAGTTTGGACAAAAACAACTATGGGTGGGAATATCAAAACATGAAACAAATAAAAACTGTACGAAATGCGTCCCATGGTTTTAAACATGCTGTTGCCCAGAAGGTTAGCCAGCCATTGGGCCGAGGTGACCGCCAGGTACAGCATCCCGGCAAAACCTACACCCATTGACGCATACCCAATAATCTTATACAGGTTGCAATATTCAACACTCAACGACAACACTTTTGCCGAGATCATTACCCTGCCGCAGTAGGTAACCAGAATAAATCCCATTAGCCATAGCGCCCGGTATTTTAGCTTTATATCTTTATGTAGCAGTAGGCGTGCCGCTAAAACGCCACAGGCAAACTCGGTAACTCGAAACAGGAGCGTATAGGTTAAAAAATCCGACCCTACTTTTAAAAATAAAATTGTTGCTATCGTAACCATGCAAACCGCTCCGAAAATGATTGTGAAACTCCTTTTGAAGCCTATTTTGTTTTGATAAATGAGCAGAAATGGAATGATAAAATAAAATTGCCATTCGACAGTTAAAGTCCAGAAATGCCGGGCGGTATTGTATTGGCCACCGATATAGTTGAGGTAGAAAACGCTGTGCAGAAAATTAAACACCAGGCTGAATGGATAATGGTAAACATATTTGCCAACGATAATATAGATGACTGTTGCCGCATAAAAAGCCGGGGATAGCCGCAGCCATCTTTTTTTGATGAACCTGGCAAAGCTTTCGTAGGAGAAATCACTTTTGGTGCCGTAGAAATAATACATGCAGAAGCCACTGATCACAAAAAACAAGTCGACGCCGTTTGCGCCAAGGGCCAAAAAGTCCGCGATGTCGATTTTACCCACATAGCACCTCGGTGTACGGAAGGCTATCCAGTTGTGGATCCATAAAACGCCCATGGCTGCCAGAAACCTTAAGCCATCAAGTGTTTGTATCCTTTGCTTTAGCAATTGTTGCTACTTTTTACAGTCAAATGCAGCAGCATTATTAAACCGGTCGGCTTCTTCAACAAAATTAAACATCGGGTCGGCTGAATCACCGAATGTGCAGGGCCTTATTTTGGTAAAACCGGCTTTTTTTAGCTCGTATTCGAGTGATTTATAGTCCCACATCCATAAATGCTTGGAGTTGCCATAAAGATTTTTTACCTGGCCCGCCAGGTTTTTCGCCCTGTTTTCAACGCCCAGCATGGTATTGCGCATTAATTCATTGGCCGGGGCTTCAAGTTCGTCAAATTCTTCAATGTAACTCATTACCGCGGCTTTCAGGTCGGGTACTACTCCCCGGAAGGTGCCGCCGGGTTTTAAAACCGTGTAGGTGTTCTTCAGTGCGGTTAAAAAATCCTCATAAGCCAGGTGTTCCAAAATGTGCGAGCAGTAAACGGCGTCGCAGCTGCCCGGCTGTTCCGGCAATCCTTTCACGATATCGCCATATTGTACATTTGCAGGGAAGCGCTGTTTGTTGCGGGTGTACAGCTTACCCAAAATTGGCAGCCTTTCAAAGCGCAGGGTAGGAGAGGCATCGTAATTCACCCATTCGGCAGGTGCGGTAAAGCCGCAGCCATATTGTACATATTTTTTTGTCACGCTACTAAATTAAACAAATCGCACTGGCGTTTAGCCATGCTTTGGGCTGAATATTTTTTCATTGCTTCAGGCTGGTAATGACCGGCAACGGCACTGCCATCAATTACCTGCGTTAAAAAAGCAATTATCTTTGCGGGAAGACCGGGCGTTTGATTATAACTGTAAGCATTTTTAACGCCCAACTCGTCGAGCACATGCAATGCCGGGCTTTGCACATTAAATATGGCGAGCAGAGGCTTATGCGATAAAACGTAAGGGTATATTTTCGATGCAGTGTACGCCGGGTCATCTGATCCGGGGATGAACAAAGCATCAGCGTGTTTTAATGTAGTTAGGGTATGAAAGTAGCCGATCCTGTCCGTAAGCTCAACAACTAAGCTTTCTACCCCGCATTCTTTAGCTAAAGGAAGGATGGTAGGCGCCCCCTGGCCCGTGGGCGCGTAACTGGTTCCGATAAAGTAAACCCTTAGTTTTTTTGATAGTCCGGGATCATTCGACAGTGCAGATTTTAAAGCTTCGAACATTGGTTTAATGGCGTTTTGCATATCCTTCCCTCCCCGGCCGATATACACAATATTTTTTGTGGCCGGGTCAAGCAGCGGAATAAACTTATCGGCATTTGCTTCAGCGACCTTCAGATCAGGCTCAAATGCGCCAAACGTAATGGTTGCCGATGGTTTATTTTCTAATTGCGGATAACGCCGTTTTAACGTATCGATATATTGTTGGGAAACACTGATCAGGCCGTCAGCCGCTTTCATGGCCTTTGGCTCTAAAAATTTGTTCAGGCGATAGGACAGCCAATACTTAGGCGGCCGCTGGTGCCTGGGCTTATCGCGATAGTACTCGGAGTGCCAGGGGTCTTGCATGTCGATCACGTAAGGCACTTTAAACTTTTTCTTCCAATAAGCCCCTAACGTGCAAACCTGGAACTGGGTTGTCGAAAAATAAATAAGGTCGAATTGCTGTTCGATGAGCAATTGGTTGACCTTTTTTTTAATGAATGGATAAGATCGATAAGAAATGCTTCCAAAACCGATTTTCGACGTCCATTTTTTGCCAAGGGCTTTTACCCAATGTATTTTGATATCAGCCGGAATAGTTTGAACTAGTAACTCATCCTGCGCCAGGTCGGTAAAATCCGGGTCGACAGCCACCACTTCCGCATCCCAGCCATATGCCTTGAAATAAGGCAAACTCATTCGGACACGCTGCATATCGGCCGTATTGACCGGTGGAAAATATGGCGAAATGATCAGCAATTTTTTCAAACAGCAGCAATTCTGTATTTACGTGTAATGCGCCGGGCCAGCCGGTGCCCCGGCTTTTCAATCAATAAATAAAACCCGTATGCAAAGGCTATCGTCAACAACAGAAAAAACGGGTAAGTAAAAATGTTATAAGGAATAAATTGCCTCAAAATAACATAAAGCAGCGGGTGGCATAAGTAAAGTGAATAAGAGAATTTGCCCATCTGCTCCAGCAATTTTTTGGCAGGGTGGGTTTTAAAATAAGCGATCTCCGTCTGTAGCCATTTATAAAGCAGCAACGCAAAAAGGTTCATCGACAGGATATAGCTCAAATGCAAATGGAACTTGCCGAAACAGCAAAAACAGCTGATGCCGAAAACAACGAGCCGGTAGATAACCACTTTACTGTAAGACGCTTGTTTTACAGCATCGATGTGTTCAGCAATTAAAACGCCGAGTAACCAGCAGGGCAGGCCAACTAACCAGGTTAGGTACCAACCTAATTGCCAGTAATAGCCCTGGTAATTTGTATTGGTTTGTTTGAAGAAGGCAACTATGTCATGAAAACAGAGTACGCCGATAGTACCCGCAGCGATGAGGTAGGCAATGAAAAATTTAGTTTTCCAGTTGAGGCTGATCTTTGCCATAAGGGGGTAAAGTGCATAATAGATCAATTCGCAATAAAGGCTCCAAACTACTTTGTCTTCCGGGTGACCACAAAAACAGCCTGCAATAAGAATGACTGACAAAGGGATAAGTATCCGCAAAAAACGCCTGATCCAAAATTCTGCCAGGTTGGGAATCCCATTTTTATTGGGGTAGTGAATAACGAAGCCCGAAATGATAAAAAATGCGATGACAGCGGATGTGCCGTCAAATGTATTAGCAAGGATATGGCTGGCGCCCCTGACAATTGGATGAATGGAATATTTTGTAGCGTCGACATACACATTTTGAAAATGGGAAAGCATTACGATAAACGCCAGTACAAAACGGATGCTGTCTACGCCATAAAACCATTTGTTTGATCCGTTGCTTTTTGTCGTCAATGCTTATCCGCTAAAACATTTTCGATCAGGGGGAAAAATTTTTCCGTCTCGTGCTCCCAGTTCAATTCAGTTTGACCGATCTCCAAGGCATCCTTTTGGGTTTGGGATAACTGCTGCCGGTTTTGATCATAATAGGCAAGGATATCCGCCAACTCTTTTGCATTATGGTAAATCTTCCCGGCTTTAGGGTATTGCCCTATCAACCCGGTCTGAGCCGGCGTATCACTTGCTGCTACAGCCAGTCCGCTTTGGATATAAGTGAATATTTTATTGCTTAGCGCCATATTGTTGTTAAGGCAAAATCCCGTTTCGGAGGCGAGTCCGATATCAAACTGCCGGGCCATTTTAAATATCTCTTCGCCCTTAACTGGCGGGTAAAAATGGATTTGATTTTTATCAATCCCGGCTGCTTTGGCCATATCCTTCAGGCCTTGCCGGTATCCTGCAGCCGGTTGGCCAAGCAAATGTAATTCCGCTGCGGTCCCGCTCCGGCCAATGGCTTCGATAATCATTTCAAGCCCGCGATTAGGCCCGATGGTTTGCGAAAACCAAAAGAGTTTTAAAGGCCCATTTTGATTTTTGCTCTCGGCAAGGACTTCTGTTTTTGGAAACACATTGCAAAGGGTAGTTATTTGCCTGTCGTATAGCGAAACGTATTGCTCGGTGATCAGCGGGCTTGATGCGGTAAGGTAAGCGGCTCCCGGGAGATACTTGTCCTCAATATGCCGGCAAATTTTAAAGTGGAACGAGTGGGTATCATCGCTAACTTCCTGTCGGTGGAAGTCTTCGGCGTCAAACCCATATGGTTTTTTATAAAGGGCTGCTGTTTTGGCAGCTGCCGGCAAGGCGCCCAGGTTATGGGCGATGTACAGATCGGCCTTAAATTTTCTCACTGCCTTTGTTAAAAAATAACTGCTTCGGGCAATAGCGGTATCAGCCAGCCGCTCAAAATTTTCTGTTTTTTCAAGCCGGCGCCGTGTCAGTTTAAAAATCACCCGGCTAAGAAACCAGACCGCCCGTTGATGCTTCGGGTCTCCGCCAATGCAAATGGCCCTCCATTTTTTTTGTGCCAGCAGCTCCTTATCGTGGCGAGTTCCCCAATCGTTCCAATAGGCATACAAAACAAACACATCAAACCCGGCATCACTTAAAGTGTCAGCCTCTTTTACCAGCCGGGGATTCAATGAAGGCTGACCCGAGCTGATCATCACTATCCGCTTACCTGGCATCAAAAAGGCTAAGGTATTGCCGGGCGATCACTTTCACATCAAACCGCCCCCCGGCAGTGCTTCGGCATAAACCCCGGTCGATATTGCTGACTTCCGAAACTTTTTGTCCCATTTCAGCGGCATTGTTTACAATAAAGCCGGTAGTCCCGTTTTCAACCACCTCCGGCACCGAGCCTTTTTTAAAGGCGATCACCGGCGTGCCACATGCCATCGCCTCGATCATCACCATCCCGAAGGGCTCATCCCATTCAATTGGGAACAACAGCGCTTTAGCCTGCCCCAGGTATTCATTCTTTTGGACATCATTTAACGGGCCGGTGTAAATAATCTGCTTATTATCGATCTGCGGTTCGATCTCGGTTTTATAGTATGTAAAGTTGTCGGCGGTATCCGGGATATTGCCGGCAAGGATCAATTGATTCCCCGTCGTTTTGGCTACATTGATGGCCGTATGAGCGCCTTTGATTCGGTCAAGCCGGCCTAAAAATATCAGCGGGGCATCCTTGTCCGCTTTTTCTTTCACATCATATTGTGAAAAGTCGATCGCATTATAAACCGTTTTCCATTTGCCCGCCACATTGCCTGTCGACACACAATAATCGCTGCATGCGGTGAAGATGATATTACGGTTGGGCAAGGTATTGACGGCTTTGATTCCCCTAGTGGATACTGGCCGGCCATAGGTCATGATCTTTTTTACGGACGCGTTCAAAACCGGCAATAAATAAATGAGCCGCCCAAAGTTGTGGACCAGATCGAAATCCCTTTTGTTTTTACGCAGGTAACTCCAGGCGAACCGCGCCTCCTTAAATCGCTCGCTTTCCGAACGCGCAAGGTCGTTTGTGCCAAAGGTTACTGTGTCGCCGCTACAATGGGATCCCGGTCCGGCAAGCAATGTTACCTGGTGCCCCAATCGTTGATATTCCTCTGCAAATAAAGAAACCAGCCGTTCGTGCCCGCCATAGGTTTGAGGTGGCACCGGTATGCCGGGGTCCATAATGAGCAATATCCTCATGCCAGGCCCCTTTCAACATCCGCATAAATTTCCAGGTATTTTTCAGCACACTTTTCAAGGGTCAAGTTTTCCATAATGTAATCCCTCGGTTTAAAGTCATTCAACTTGCCTAAAAACAGCCGGAGCTTTTCTTCAAAATCGGCGATACCGCTAAATTTTATACCGCATCTTTCGTCCCAGTACGGTACTGATGTTACCGGTTGATACTTTACCCTGTCGGGATAATAAGCCGGGTCCTGCCAGCAGCCGCCCCTGTCCCAGGCCAGGATGGGTGTGTCTGTAGCCAGTATCTGCTGGTATGCCGAGCCCTGGGTTTCATGTTCACAAAGAAAAATGACCGCCTTTGACGCGTTGATCTTTTTCATCAATTCCGAATGCGTGTAACTGCCATAGCGGATAAAATGATAGCTGAGTCGATGCTGATCAAGAATATCGGTAATCGGCTTGATCAACTCCGCTTCCATTTGCGATTTATTCCATCGTATCTTGTCGTAAATAAGGAAGTCGAAAGTCTTTTGATCTTCACTGGGTTTCCACCGATTGGTATCAATGCCAACCGGCCAGGCAATTACTTTATCGCCGTAATATGGTTTGCACATTTTGACCATCCATTCACCTGGCACAAGGAAACGTTTTACCACTAAGTACCGCTCAAACAGATTGGGGCATTCAATGGGATGCGAGTAGATACCTGCGCCAAAGATAACCGGGTTTTTCCAGTTTCTATCAAACAGCACCTGCGGTTTGCCGATGATACAAGCGATCTCGCCGGGGTGTTTTTTGATGTAACTATAATCATTGAAGCGGTAAGGAACACCGATTTTATCCAGTCCCTTCATCAGGTTAATAGCGATCATCATCACTCCGCCTGGCCGCCCTTTTCCCCTCGTCAACCGGCGTATGATCTTTCGGGGGTAGCGGTCGTATTTAAACCAGCGGTCGGGATCGGGTTCCTCGTAAAACAGATTCAGCGGCTTAGTCAATTCTTTTTGCCACAATTAATAAATTATAATTCAGCCAGGGTGTTTTCTAAAAAAAACTGTAACCCGCTCACAACCGTTGTTTCACCAAGTGGGTAACGTTTGTCACCTGGTGTAATAACGAAAGACTTTTCAATCTTCAAATCATCAATTACATTATAAAAGCCCTTTGATAAAGAAGGAGTATTTGAATACTTGATTTCAATAGCCGCTACCGGCGTAAGGCCGTTTACCAATATAAGATCACATTCAGCGCCGTTGTGTGTCCGGTAGTAGTACATCTCCAGGCGCCGGGGTTTTAATTGATAAATTTGTTCAATAACATATCCTTCCCATGAACTGCCCACAATCAAATGCAAGGGAAGCTGCCGGCTGTTTCGGATGCGGTTTAACTCATGTAATAAACCGCTGTCCCTTATATATACTTTTGGCGCTTTTACCACTCGCTTTTCCATATTAATGAACCATGCAGGCAGGCGCCTGATCATAAAAGCCCCCTCCAAAAAATCAAGGTATCGTTTTACCGTAGGGCTGCTTACACCAAGTGCACGTGCATAGTTTTCGGCAGTCCAGATACTACCATTATTTGCCGCAAGCATATACCAAAAATTGCGAATAATAACTTCTGAAAGACTGACCCCAAAAAGCAGCGCCAGGTCTCTTTGTATGTAAGCCTGTATAAAGTGTTCAGCCCATCGGCTGAAAGCCTCGTCAGTTTCGCTGGTTAACGCACTTGGAAAGCCTCCCCTATACCAATGCTGCTCCTGACCAATTCCGCTATCCAGTGCTTCGATTAAGTTTATGGGCGATAATTCTACAAAAGCTATCCGCCCTGCAAGCGATTCGGAAACCCCCTTTACAAGCGCCGGAGAGGCAGAGCCTGTAAGGATAAATCGTCCAGGGCGGCGGTTTTTGTCGATAGCAGGCCTGAGCTGCCTAAACAGGTCGGGGTCGCGCTGTACCTCGTCTAAAATGATACAATTCTCCTGGTACTGATCAAAAATAAAGGCGGCATTCCCCATCCTTGCTATATCTTCATCATTTTCAAGATCAAAATACAAGCCCCCCCTGGCATTGTCGTCGTTTAATTCCTTTGCCAGCGTAGTTTTGCCAACCTGCCTTGGTCCTAATAGCGCCACTGCCGGAAATTCAGCTAACAGGTGAATTAATTCACCCTTCAACTTACGTTTGATCATAAACAATATTAAAAATTATTCAGGAAAATATAAAATGAAATTTTAATATTTCATGGATAATACCCTCTTTGTCAAAAGCTGCCTCCGATTTTAACGGTTTATCCATATTTTACCAGCCGCCGCAGCCGCAATAACCGTTCTGTGGCGCTGAATCCTATTTTATTATACAATTGACCCAACACGCCAGTCTCGGGTATTCTAAAATCCGGGTCAAGCTCTTTTATCCACTTCAATACTGTTGCAGCCGCATTGATATCAGCTTTTGCTATCCAATGGCATAGCGGCCACAGGATTTTTTCAGCGGCTTTTACCCGGCGGGGGGTTAATTCATCCCGTTGCTTCAACTGCTGTAAAATTGTCTTATAGATATTCCAGTGCTGCGTATTCTGCACAGAATGCTTTAATCCACTGGTAACCTGAAGCCTTTCCTGTTTATGTTCTGTGTGGATGAGCGCGAACCCACCATGAACCACGATTTTAGGATACTTTAAGGCAGCCTCAAGTACAAAAAGCCGGTCGTCACGGAGGGCATATTCGGGGCGGTGAGGTATATCCTCAATAAACGACTTTCTGAACAAATATGCTGAATAATGCGAGCTGTCGCATTCGCCCAATTGCTGCGCGATAAAGTCATCGCAGATTGTCCAGGGCTGTTCTCTTAAAAGCTGCTGGTTTTCGTCAACCAAATGATAACCACTGACCACTATATCTGCTGAATTTGCCTCTGCCAGCTCAAACTGTTCATCATTGGCGCCCGGGCTTACTTGGTCGTCCGAATCCAAAAACCGGATATATTTCCCCCGTGCCTTTTCAAAAGCCTTGTTTACCGCAACGCATTTGCCCTCGTTAGGTTGCTGCATCGCTACAATACCTTTTTGTAGCTGTAGCCAATCCCAGGTGCCATCGGTGCTGCCATCATCCACCACGATAATCTCTACAGTGCACTTGTTGACACGGCAGCTTTCAACGGCGGCTGGCAGGCACCATAAACGGTTGTAGGTGGGGATGATGACGCTAATATCTGTCATGGCGTGCCATCAGGCGAGTGCTTTTAACTTCATCTCGGGAAATCGGTCGAACTGGTGAACAACCGGTATCACTTTTTTATCACGATTGACGAGTTCTTTTTCGTCGTTGAACCAGATCGATGTTGATTCGCCAAGTGTGGCGACTTCAGCATCGGTATTGGCGATTACACGCGCGCCAGGGAAATAGTTGTTATAGATCAAATAATTGTGTACGCCCTGGTCAAAGCCGCCCAGGCCGGTTAGCCCGGCTGTGATCCTCGCCTGGGTGACGATCATGTTTTCAAGGTATTTCAGGATACGGTTAACCGAGCCTATGGTTGTACCCGAGCAAATGCTCATTTTTTCTTTTATCCTGTCTAATGCCTTAGCGCCGAAAGCATGTTTAATCCAATACGAGGTGTAAAAGCTTTTTTCTATGGTATTTTCCTCTTCGTAAAAATTCAATACATCGGTTTGATTCAGGCCTGCAAAAGGATCAGCCTGGAAAACCACATCCCTCACATCGGTCAATAAAACATACTGGTATTTATCTTTATTGGCGACCAGGTAATCGTAATAAAAGCAGTAACGCGAGCCAGAAATCAAATGGAACCGTTTTACATAATTGCCAAGGCGCCTGATCTTGTCCCCACCTGCATTCAGCATCGCGAATAAAAGTTTGTGCGGCAGGTAATGAATTTTCCAAAGCCTTGAATTGGCATATTTTTTTGTGAACTGGATCGCTTTCTCTTTGATGTAGATCGGGATGACGCCCTGTTCTGTTAATTCTTTTTCCGTTTCGGGATCAATCCCATCACTAACTAAAATCACGATATCCCCTTGAAAATCAATATCCTTTAACGACGTAAAAAAATATTGCATCTGCGCATATTTATAACCCGTAGCGGTGCCGATGATGAGGTTCTTTTTCAAGCTATAGCCTTTCGGATGGTTTAATTCGCCGGGTACCGAAAATCAACTTATAAACCGGCCGCAGCATATTTTTAAATGCTGCCTTTGATCGCATCGGCCATTCGATCAGCAGGTTGGATTTTATTTTTTCTACGAAGCTAATGGTCGACTGTTGCAATCTGCTTAACCGGTAAGCGTCTTTTTTATATTGATAACTTTGCGCATGGTGACCCAGGAAATGAACGATCAGCGGGCTCACCCGCTCAAAGGGGTACCAGTCCTGGTGCAGCAGGTTGGACCTGGGTGGGTTTTCTAAAAGGGTTTTTCCTTTCAGCACGTCCGTTTTGAATTTACCCGGACAGGAAAGCGGATCGCTCATGATAGTACCATCATCTATCACAGGCGTTTCACCATTCAATGCCATGGCCAGACTGATGATCACCTCGTCATTCGGACGGTTACGCAAGCGCACAAAGCCGATCTCGTCGTACTGCTGCTCCAATGTTCGGGCGTGTTCATAAAGTTTATTTGCCCGCTCCCCATTTTCGAGATAATAAATGCCGCCATTAAATTTCGGCAGTTGTTTCACTTCGAATTTTTTGCAGATCGCCGCCACATCCCCGAACCACTCGCCGGAAGAGATATAATTACCTACCACCGAAACCGGGTGCCCTGCAAACTTTTCAAAAACCGGTTTGATATTGCCATAAATAAGGCAGTCGCTGTCGATGAATAAGGTTTGCCCTTCCGGCGCCAGTTTGTCCAGGTGCAGTTTGGGCGAAAATCCATCGCCCAGCTCCCCCGGTCGTATCGAAATAATCCGGACGAAATCGTTTACATCCGCTGGCAGGTGCTGAGGCTGATCGGTTGCCAGGTAAAAATTGATATCATCGCCGGCATTCCAAAGCCGGAATGAGCGGGCAAGATTAACCGCCATATCCAGGTATAACTTTTTGCCGGTGGCAATGGTTAATATGTTAAGCGGTTTGCTCAATTTATTAAGGCTAACGTTTTTTTCAATTCAGTCTCGTCTATTTCAATATCTCCCCATTTGGCGCCAGGCGGCTTTCGCCCAACCAGGTACCAGTAGTCGAAATTCCGAATCGCTGATAAAGTATAATAACAGTCTGTGCGGAAGTAATCGGGCGAGAACAGTTCAATAACGGAAACACCTCCGCCGCAAAAAACCAAATTACTTAAAGCTGCTCCATGAGCGCTGATTATAACTTTTGCGTCTGCCATCAAGTCAATCTGCTCGGCCACGCTAAGTATGCCAGGGTCAGCAATCTTAAACCCATTATTTTTGAGCAAATTGATTACCGCGTCTTCATTTAAAATCCTTCGTTCGACGGCGTCACCACGTTTAAAGTATAGTTTTTGGGTTGGCTTTGACCTAATTGTCTTTACAAGGGTTACGCATAAAAAATAACTCGCCCATTTTGGCGCCCGGCCTTCGCTACCAGGTAATGAAGCGACAAATAAGTGATCGAAATGAAACTTTTCTCCTTCGCCAACCAGCAATATTTTATCTTCCGGTATACCGAATTGCAATAAAACATCCAAAAACTTTTTCGGCACGTTTGATGCGACACAGAAATGGTTGATTTGCTCAAAAACCGCCTGATACAACTTTATCCGCGGCAGCACGTCACTCAGCCAATGATAATAATTATGGCTTTCGGGCGACACCAACACTGCACCGGCTCCGTCTATTTTTTTTTTCGTTGTGCCCAGGGTGTAAAACGGATTTTTGCGGATGAATTTCTTTAAAGTGCTTACGTTAAAGTTGTGGGTAAATTCCTGAAAAAGTTCGTGCCGGGCCGACAGGACAAATCCTTTATGACCAAGAAGGAAACCGTTTTGCAGGTAAAACAGACCAGCCCCGGGCGTTGTGTAATTTTGGTTTGCAAAAAATGCCCGCTCGTTGGGCGTACCCACTGTTTTCGGGGCTGGGTTGTGAACAAAATCTGCGGGGAATATTTCTTTCCACCACGGCCCGCGCTGGCTAAAATATACACCCTTTTGTTTACCCTGTTTAACAATCCATTCCTGGCAGGACGGGATGATCTTTCGCGGGTAAACAAATGGAAATTGCCTTAACCAATAGATGGCGTTTGCCTTCAGGCCCATGATCTTTTAAATAAAGTCCGCCAGGCGCCGATCAGCCTTGCGGCTTTCCATCCCAGCAAAGCGGCCAGCAGGTGTCCGCTGCGGCCGCCAACATATTTCTCGCCGCTATAACCCAACTGTTTTGCTTTTTTGATGCAATACCCGGAAAGACTTTTAAATTGCGGATAGGCCAAAACGCCCGTCCACCAGTAATGCTTTGCAAAAACCCTGTCGACCATAGGGTCCGTGGTTTTAGCTTTTAAATGATCGCGTTTCAGGTCGATCGCGGTGACCGCGCTTTCCATTGCCCGTTTGCTTTTTTGGGCCGATTGATTTTGCCGGTCATCAAATTTCCTGTAATAATTAAAGCCGGTGGGGCTAAACTTAATACCTTCCGAAGCCAAAACAACCCTGGAGAAAAATTCGCCGTCGTCGTCAAGGCTTATGCTTTCATCCCACGGCCCTGCCTTGTCGATCAGTTTGCGCGGCGTGAGCCAGGAATGAACGGTCACCATGCCTCCATACCCCGGCAGTGTATCAGGTCCGGCGTAGAGTTTTATTAAAAAGTCAACCGGGTCTTTGTGGTCGGTATAAAACCAATCCTTGCTTTCCCTGCCCCGCTCAGGGTCTTCACCATTATTAAAATGTACCGTTTTGCAAATGGCCAGTTGGTTTGATGAGCCCTGCAGGCACTTCACCTGCGCGGCTATTTTATCCGGGCTGATCAGGTCGTCGGCATCCAGAAAT
>Ga0302140_10000536_pt1 | contig 48374 bp, 32 predicted proteins | sample I_Bog_E1_1_FD_202095 | JGI IMG/M metagenome (GOLD analysis project Ga0302140, IMG submission 202095) | Peat permafrost microbial communities from Stordalen Mire near Abisko, Sweden - I_Bog_E1_1 | ecosystem: Environmental > Terrestrial > Soil > Wetlands > Peat | place: Sweden: Abisko, Stordalen...
TCAGAATGTGAAGCAGGTGGAACTCGGCGAAGAGGAAATGAAAGCGCTGGGCTTCCGCCAGTTCCGCACGAGATTTCACGGCGAGATGGTGCGGATTGAAATCGCACGCGAGGAATTGCCGCTGGCAATGACGATCGAGATGGCGGACCGGCTCACCGCGATTTTCAAGCGGCTGGGGTATCAGTACGTGGCACTGGACCTGGAAGGATACCGGCAGGGATCACTCAACGAAGTGCTGCCGATCGTGAAATGAGCCTGTCGAGGCGCAGCTTTCTGGAAGTGGCATCGGCATCGGCGCTGGCTGCGGCAGAAAGTACCCGGCCACCCAACGTGGTGCTGCTGCTTGGCGACGACCATCGATGGGATGCGCTGGGTTGCGCGGGAAATCCGGTTGTGCGGACGCCTGAACTGGATCGGCTGGCACATGAGGGCGTGCGATTCGGAAATCATTTCTGCACTACGCCGATTTGCTGCGCGAGCCGGGCCAGCATTATGCTGGGCGAATATGCGGGCAGTCACGGCATTTACGATTTTGCGACGCCGCTGAATGGGCCACAGGCGCAGCGGTCGTACTGGGGCCGGATGAAACAGGCTGGCTATCACACCGGCTTCATCGGCAAGTACGGCGTGGGCGACAAGATGCCGGAGAGTGCGTTTGACGTATGGAACGGCTTCCCCGGCCAGGGTTTCTATTTTCCCAATGGCCCGGGGGGCCCGCATCTCAACCACATCATGCGGGATCAGGCAAACGATTTTATCGGGAATGCGCCCGCGAACAAGCCGTTCTGTCTTTCCCTGAGCTTCAAAGCGCCGCATGTGCAGGATGAAGATCCGCGGCAGTATCTGCCGTCGCAGGATACAGAGGCGCGTTATAACGGCGTCGTCATTCCTCCACTGCGACGCGCCGGAGCGAACGATATTAACCGCTTTCCGCCAGCGATTCAACACTCGGAGAACCGTCGGCGATGGGGAGTGCGGTTCTCCACACCCGATTTGTATCAGGCGTCGGTGAAAGGGTATTACCGGCTGGTGACGGGTATTGACGATGTGGTTGGCTCGATGCGCGCGACGCTGGAGAAGCGGGGCGTGGCGAACAATACGATCGTCGTTTACTCGGCCGACCATGGGATCTTCAACGGGGAGCACGGCTTCGCCGGCAAATGGTACGGGCATGAGGAGTCGCTGCGTATTCCGCTGATTGTGTATGATCCACGCGTGCCCGGGGCGGCGCGGGGCCAGGTTGTGGATGCGATGACGCTGAACATCGATCTGCAGCCAACGCTGCTGGAACTCGCCGGGCTTGCGGCTTTGGGTCATGCGCAGGGGCGCAGCGTTTCGCCGCTTTTGAAAGGCGAAGCGAACACGTCCCGCAGCGTGTGGTTCTTCGAACACCGGTTTCCGGATGGAGGATGGATACCTTCGAGCGAAGGTATTCGCACGCAGCGATGGAAATACATCCGCTATACCGACAACGCCGCGCCGTTCGAGGAATTGTACGATTTGCGGGCCGATCCCAACGAGACTATCAATCTGGCCGCGAACGCCCGGTTCCAAAAACAACGTGAAGCGCTGACGCGTTACACGAATAGCTGGCGGCAGGCTTTGCGGGCGTGGAAGCCGGAGCAGGCGTGGGCGGATCCGGTCTCGGAACAGGATCTGGTGCGCGACGGACTGAGCTGACTTCCCCCACGGTTCAGTCCCGCGTCAATCGGCAGTTGGCAGGGTAAAGCAGAAGGTGGAACCTGGTCCCCTGGATTCGACCCACATACGACCGCCGAGCGATTCCACGGCCTTCTGGCAAAAAGCCAGGCCGAGCCCGAGGCCCGGAATCTGTCGTCCATGCAGTCGCTTGAAGGGCGCAAATATTCGTTGATGATAGGCACCGTCGATACCGGGACCGTTGTCCCTGACGAGGAACAGCCATGCGGCGCCGTCTCTGCGCGAGGAGACGTGGATTACGGGTTCGGCGGCCTCGCAATATTTCGACGCATTTTCGAGCAGATGGCGAAAGACCCGGACCAGCTTTTCGAAGTCGCCTTTGACCAGGGGAAGCGGGTCGTGAGAGATGCGCGCGGGTGGGCACCCGGGCGCCGTTTGCACGGAAGCGACGGCTTCCCGAAATACTTCGTTTAAATCGAGGCGAATGATGTAGCGGCTGGGCGACCCGGCGCTGGCATAGTCCGCCATGCCGGCCAGCAGCGACTGGATCTTCGAAGTTCCGTCCACGATGAAGCGGCGAAACTGGTCGGCCTCGGGGTCGGAAGCGGGGCTTTTTTTTGCCAGCAGTTCACAATAGGCGTTCACCGTGCGCAGGGGTTCACGAAGATCGTGCACGGCACTCAGCATAAAATCCTGGAACTCATCCTGGGTTCGACGCAGGGACTCTTCCAGCTCAAGGCGCAGTTTCGTCTCGGCCTGGAGAGCGGTCTCGAGATCGTCAGTCTGATATCTGGCTTGTTTGCTGTTAGCAGGGGACATGAGTCGGCTTAACTAATCAGATCATGGGGCACAATACGAACTATAAAACACAAGACCTGGGAAAGCAATCCGAGTCGCGAGGCCGGCTCGCGACCGTTTCAGTGGGCCGCGGCCAATACATCCATGCCACGCGGCGGGCGTCCGGATCGTTCCCGAAATGGTGCCCGGGCAAGAAAAGAGGCGTGAGATTCCTTACGTTGGATCGTAATTCGTGACACTCCAATAAGCCTAAGTTACCGGGGATGTGACGCCTCTCTGAACTGGTAAAAGTGCTAGGTTGTCCATTTGAAGTGTGCGCGAGGTGACGGGACTCGCGAAGCGCTGGCCGATCGCAAATTTTTCCTGTAACGCGCTGTCTTGTTGAGGATCTAATCGGATCTGAAGGTAAGTTGCGGGCAGTCGCACGCGACTTTAAGACAGCAGTCGCACGCGACTTTAAGACAGCAGTCGCACGCGACTTTGAGACAGCAGTCGCACGCGACTTCAAGACAGCAGGCGCACGCGACTTCAAGACAGGGGATGAAAACATGACAGCCACTCAAGCGGGAAGCCGGGAACGGAAGAGACCTGTCTCATCGGGTGTGTCCGGATCGTCGGAAGCCAACGTCTTACTGAAGACGCTGGTTGCGTTCAGGAAGGGCAACTTCCGGGTGCGAATGCCGGTGGATCTGGTCGGGATCGACGGCAAGATTGCGGACGCGATCAACGACATTCTGGATCTCAACCAGAGGATGGTCAATGAATTCGATCGGATCAGCCGTACGGTGGGGAAGGAAGGCAAGATTGCGCAGAGAGCGTCGATCGGCTTCACGAGCGGCGACTGGGCGAAGTGCTTTGAGTCGGTCAACAGTCTGATCGGCGATCTGGTGCAGCCTTCGACGGAGGTGGCGCGGGTCATCGGCTCGGTGGCCAAGGGCGATCTGTCGCAGACTATGTCTCTGGAGGTGGATGGGAGGCAGCTGCGGGGAGAATTTCTGCACACTGCGCGCGTGGTCAACACGATGGTGGATCAGTTAAACTCGTTTGCCAGCGAAGTTACGCGCGTGGCGCGCGAAGTGGGCACGGAAGGTAAGCTGGGTGGGCAGGCGGTGGTGCGCGGCGTTGCGGGTACATGGAAAGATCTGACCGAGAGCGTCAATTCCATGGCGAGTAACCTGACGAATCAGGTTCGTAACATCGCGGGTGTAACTACGGCCGTTGCCACGGGCGATCTGACTACCAGAATCACGGTGGATGCGCGCGGAGAAATTCTTGAACTCAAGAACACGATCAACACGATGGTGGACCAGCTCAGCTCGTTCGCGGCGGAGGTTACTCGTGTGGCGCGCGAGGTGGGTACGGACGGCAGGCTGGGCGGACAGGCGGAAGTGAAGGGCGTGGCAGGGGTCTGGAAAGATCTGACGGATTCGGTGAATTCGATGGCTGGTAACCTCACCAGTCAGGTTCGTAATATCGCGGAAGTTACGACGGCTGTGGCGAAGGGCGACTTATCCACGCGAATTACCGTGGATGCGCGCGGCGAGATTCTGCGTCTCAAGAACACGATCAACACGATGGTGGATCAGCTGAGCTCGTTTGCAGCTGAAGTGACCCGCGTGGCTCGCGAGGTGGGTACGGAAGGGCTGCTGGGAGGCGAAGCGGATGTGCCGGGGGTGGCGGGAACGTGGAAAGATCTGACCGACTCGGTGAACTCGATGGCGGGAAATCTGACGGCTCAGGTTCGTAACATCGCCGAAGTTACGACGGCCGTTGCGAAGGGCGACTTATCGCGCAAGATCACGGTGGCGGTACGCGGCGAGATTCTGGAGCTCAAAAATACGATCAACACGATGGTGGACCAGCTCAGTTCGTTTGCGTCGGAAGTTACACGTGTGGCGCGCGAAGTAGGTACCGAAGGCAAGCTGGGCGGGCAGGCGAAAGTGGAGGGGATCGCAGGGACGTGGCGCGATCTGACGGAGAGCGTGAACTCCATGGCGGGTAACCTGACGAATCAGGTTCGTAACATCGCCGGGGTAACTACGGCAGTGGCGCGGGGCGACTTATCCACGAAAATCACAGTGGACGCGCGCGGCGAAATTCTGGAGCTAAAGAACACCATTAACACGATGGTGGATCAGCTGAATTCATTTGGCAGCGAAGTGACGCGTGTGGCCCGCGAAGTTGGCACAGAAGGGAAACTGGGCGGCCAGGCGCAGGTAAAGGGCGTCGGCGGCGTGTGGAAAGATCTCACCGATTCGGTAAATTCGATGGCAGGCAACCTGACCAATCAGGTGCGTAATATCGCCGGCGTGACGACGGCCGTTGCCAAGGGCGATCTTTCGACAAAGATCACGGTGGACGTACAGGGCGAAATTCTGGAGCTGAAGAACACGATTAACACCATGGTGGATCAGCTGAATTCGTTTGCGTCGGAGGTGACGCGCGTGGCCCGCGAAGTCGGAACCGACGGGAAGCTGGGCGGCCAGGCGCAGGTGAAGGGCGTCGGCGGAGTGTGGAAGGATCTGACGGACTCGGTAAATTCGATGGCTGGCAACCTGACCGCGCAGGTTCGTAACATCGCCGAAGTGACGACGGCGGTTGCGACGGGCGATTTGTCGCGTAAGATCACGGTGGACGTTCGCGGCGAAATTCTGGAGCTAAAGAACACGATCAATACGATGGTGGATCAGCTGAATGCGTTCGCGGGCGAGGTGACGCGCGTGGCGCGCGAAGTGGGCACGGAAGGCAAGCTGGGCGGGCAGGCGGATGTGAAGGGCGTCGGCGGCGTGTGGAAGGATCTTACGGATTCGGTGAACTTCATGGCCGGCAATCTGACCTCGCAGGTTCGTAACATCGCGCAGGTGACTACAGGCGTGGCTAAGGGCGATCTTTCAACTAAGATCACCGTGGATGCGCGCGGCGAAATTCTGGAGCTAAAGAACACGATCAACACGATGGTGGATCAGTTGAACGCGTTCGCGTCGGAAGTTACACGCGTGGCGCGCGAGGTGGGTACGGAGGGTAAGCTGGGCGGCCAGGCCGACGTGCACGGCGTGGCGGGTACGTGGAAGGATCTGACGGACTCGGTCAATTCGATGGCGAGTAACCTCACGAGTCAGGTGCGTAATATCGCCGAAGTGACGACGGCCGTGGCCAAGGGCGATCTTTCGCGCAAGATCACGGTGGATGTACGCGGAGAAATTCTGGAGCTGAAAAACACGATCAATACGATGGTGGATCAGCTGAATGCGTTCGCGGGCGAGGTGACACGCGTGGCTCGCGAAGTAGGTACGGAAGGCAAGCTGGGTGGCCAGGCGGATGTGAAGGGCGTCGGCGGCGTCTGGAAAGATCTGACGGACTCAGTGAACTTCATGGGCGGTAATCTGACGTCACAGGTCCGCAATATTGCGCAGGTGACGACGGGTGTGGCGAAAGGCGATCTGTCGACTAAGATCACCGTCGATGCGCGCGGCGAGATTCTGGAGCTGAAGAACACGATCAACACGATGGTGGATCAGCTGAATGCGTTCGCAGGCGAAGTCACCCGCGTGGCACGCGAAGTGGGCACGGAAGGTAAGCTGGGCGGCCAGGCGGATGTGAAGGGCGTGGCGGGTACCTGGAAAGATCTTACGGACAGCGTTAATTACATGGCGAGTAACCTAACCAATCAGGTTCGTAACATCGCTGGTGTTACCACTGCAGTGGCGCGCGGCGACTTGACCACTAAGATCACGGTGGATGCGCGCGGCGAAATCCTGGAGCTGAAGAACACGATCAATACGATGGTGGATCAGCTCAGCTCGTTCGCCAGCGAAGTGACCCGCGTGGCGCGCGAAGTGGGCACGGAAGGCAAGCTGGGCGGCCAGGCGGATGTGCGCGGCGTTGCCGGAACGTGGAAGGATCTGACGGACAACGTCAACTTCATGGCCGGCAATCTGACCAATCAGGTTCGTAACATCGCCGAAGTCACGACGGCCGTGGCCGGCGGCGATTTATCGCGTAAGATCACCGTCGATGTACGCGGAGAAATCCTGGAGCTGAAAAACACGATCAATACGATGGTGGATCAGCTGAGCTCGTTCGCCAGCGAAGTGACGCGCGTGGCGCGCGAAGTGGGCACGGAAGGCAAGCTGGGCGGCCAGGCGGATGTGCCCGGCGTTGCGGGCACATGGAAGGATCTGACGGACAGCGTGAACTCCATGGCGGGCAATCTCACGTCGCAGGTCCGTAACATCGCGCAGGTCACTACGGCGGTTGCGAACGGAAACCTGTCGCGCAAGATCACGGTCGATGTGAAGGGCGAGATTCTGGAGCTGAAAGATACCATCAACACGATGGTGGATCAGCTGAATTCGTTTGCCAGCGAAGTGACGCGCGTGGCGCGTGAAGTCGGCACCGACGGTAAACTGGGTGGCCAGGCTGAGGTGAAGGGTGTGGCCGGAACGTGGAAGGATTTAACGGATAACGTCAATTCCATGGCTGCCAATCTCACTACGCAGGTTCGCGGAATCGCAAAGGTGGTGACGGCGGTCGCCAACGGCGACCTGAAACGCAAACTGATTCTGGAAACCAAGGGTGAAATCGCAGAACTGGCCGACACGATCAACGGCATGATCGACACGCTGGCGACGTTTGCCGATCAGGTGACTACGGTGGCGCGCGAAGTTGGCATCGAAGGTAAGCTGGGTGGCCAGGCCCGCGTGCCGGGCGCGGCCGGTATCTGGCGCGATCTTACCGACAACGTGAATCAACTGGCGGCGAACCTGACGAATCAGGTGCGCGCGATCGCCGAAGTGGCGACGGCCGTTACCAAGGGCGATCTGACGCGGTCGATTGCAGTGGAAGCGCAGGGAGAAGTGGCGGCGCTCAAAGACAACATCAACGAGATGATCGTCAACCTTGCGGCCACCACGCGCAAGAACAACGAGCAGGACTGGCTGAAGACCAATATCGCGAAGTTCACCGGCATGATGCAGGGGCAGCGCGATCTGCTGGCAGTGGCGCAGTTGCTGCTTTCCGAACTGACGCCGCTGGTGGGCGCGCAGCACGGCACATTTTACATGGCGGATGCGGCGGAAGATACACCTTCTATGACGCTGCTCACCGGCTACGCCATCGAGGGGAAGATTCCCAGGAAGTTCAAGTTCGGTCAGGGACTGATAGGCCAGTGCGCGCGGGAGAAAGATCGCATACTTGTGACCAACGTGCCTGGCGAGTATGTCCGGATCAATTCCAGTCTGGGCAGTGGCACTCCGGTCAGCATTGTGGTGCTGCCGGTGTTGTTTGAGGGCGATGTGAAAGCTGCGATCGAGCTCGCTTCGTTCGGACAGTTCAGCGACGTTCACCTGGCGTTCCTCGATCAGCTGACGCAGTCGATCGGCATTGTGCTGAATACCATTGCGGCGACGATGCGCACGGAGCAACTACTGAAACAGAGCCAGGCGCTGGCCGAAGAACTGCAGAGCCAGCAACTGCAATTGCAGACCACCAACGAAGAGTTGCAGGAGAAAGCTCAGTTGCTGGCCGAGCAGAAAACGGAAGTCGAGACCAAGAATCAGGAAGTGGAACAGGCCAAGAAAGCGCTGGAAGAGAAGGCGGAGCAGCTGGCGCTGACGTCGAAGTACAAGAGCGAATTCCTGGCTAATATGAGCCATGAGCTTCGTACGCCACTGAATAACCTGCTGATTCTGGCCCGCATGCTGTCGGAAAATTCGGACAGGAATCTGAGTTCAAAGCAGGTCAAATTCGCCGAAACCATTCACACATCGGGAACCGATCTGCTGGCGCTTATCAGCGATATTCTGGATCTCAGCAAGATCGAATCCGGCAAGATGGACGTGGATATCGGCGGGGTGCGGTTCATGGAACTGCAGGACTACTGCGAGAAGACCTTCCGGCATGTGGCGGAGGGCAAGAATCTCGACTTCGGCATCGAACTGGGAAGTTCGCTGGTGAATGAAGTGATGCATACCGACGCGAAGCGGCTGCAGCAGGTGCTGAAGAACCTGCTCTCGAACGCGCTGAAGTTCACCGAGCGCGGGTCGGTGAGGCTGAGCATCGACAAGGTCAATTCGGGCTGGAGCACGGGCCACATGATTTTGTCGCGGGCAAAATCGGCCATTGCGTTCGCGGTGACGGATACCGGCATTGGCATCCAAACCGATAAGCAGCGAATCATTTTCGAGGCATTCCAGCAGGCCGATGGAACCACGAGCCGCAAGTATGGAGGCACGGGGCTGGGGCTTTCGATCAGCCGCGAACTGGCCAGACTGCTGGGCGGCGAGATCCGTCTGCAGAGCGCGCCTGGAGTTGGCAGCACATTTACCCTATACCTGCCACAGACCTATCTGACGCCGGTGCAGATGCCGAAGAGCGAGGCGCTGCGGATCACACCCATCATGCTTGAGCAGGCAGCGACGCCGAGCGACAAGGTGGACATGATCCTTACCTCTCCCCTCGACAACCAGGAACTGGTGGAAGATCTGGTGCTGGACGACGACCGGAACCTGATTCAGCAGGGCGACGCCGTGCTACTGATCGTAGAAGACGACATTACCTTCGCGCGAATTCTGGTGGACCTGGCGCACGATCACGGGCTGAAGGCACTGGTGGCGCTGCGCGGCAGCAGCGCGATCTCGCTGGCGCGCGAGTTCCGCCCCGGGGCGATCACGCTGGATATCGGCCTGCCCGACATGGCCGGCTGGACGATTCTGGACCGGTTGAAGCACGATCCGAATACGCGCCACATTCCGGTTCACATTATTTCCGGCGATGAGAACAGGAAACGCGGGATCGGCCTTGGCGCGATTACCTATCTGGAGAAGGCGGTCGGAAACGACTCGCTGGGCGACACCTTTGCGGCGATCGGCCAATCGACCCAGTCGCGCATGAGGAAGGTGCTGGTGGTGTGTGCGGATGAGGAACGGAAGCAGGCCGTGGCCAGGATGATAGCGGCTCCGGACATGGAAATCGTCAATGCCCGAACGGGAAGCGAGGCGCTGGCGACAGTGCCGGAAACCGCTCTCGACGGGATTGTGATTCACCTGGAACTGGAAGATATGCCCGCACTGGGACTGGCGGCGCGCATACTGTCGCGCAACGGAGCCGGTGGACTTGTGCCGCCGATTTTTGTTCTGGCAACACGTGCCTTTACCGCTCAGGAGGAACACAACCTGGTGGACCTGTCGAGAGGGAGCATTGTGAAGCCGGTTTACTCGCTGGAGAGGCTGCTGGACGATTCGGTTCTGTTGCTGCATCGGGCCGAAGCGAATCTGCTGGAGCATCAGCGGACTGTGCTGGACCATTTGCGGCAAACCGATACGGCTCTCTTTGGCAAGACGGTTCTGGTGGTGGATGACGATGTGCGTAACATCTTCGCTCTGACGAGTCTGCTTGAGGAGCACAATCTCAACGTGGTGCATGCGGAGAACGGACATGCCGGCATCGACCTGCTGACGAGCACGCCGGGCATCGACCTGGTATTGATGGACATCATGATGCCGGAAATGGATGGTTACGAAACCATGCGGGCTATTCGGAAGATACAGAGGTTCCGGTCGCTCCCGATCATCGCGCTGACGGCGAAGGCGATGAAGGGCGATCGCGCCAAATGTATCGAAGCGGGAGCGTCGGATTACATCACGAAGCCGGTCGATCTGGAGCAGCTTTTCTCGGTGCTTCGCGTGTGGGTCAGCGGCGATCATGAAATCGCGCAGGCCGCGGTTCCGGCGTAAATTGGCAATTTGTTACCAACAGGGGAACTAATGGCACCACAAAAGACGGAGCGTCCGGAGATCCCTGCAAGTCTTATGGGGGCGCGAAGCAGGCGCGGGGTGAGGGTACTTCTGGTGGACGATTCCGCCGAAAATCTTGTCTCGCTGGAGGCCGCGCTCGAAGGCCTGGACGCGGAGATGGTGACCGCGCGATCGGGCATGGAGGCGCTGAGGCATTTGCTGGAGCGCGACTTCGCGGCCATCATTCTGGACGTGAAGATGCCGGACATGGATGGCTTTCAGACGGCCGAAATGATTCGCAGCCGGAAGCGTTCTCGCCACACGCCGATTCTGTTTCTGACCGGTTATAAAAGCGACGAGCATCTGTTTCGGGGATATGATCTAGGGGCGGTGGATTTCCTCTTCAAGCCTGTAGTGCCGGAGATTCTGCGCTCCAAGGTCAGCGTGTTCGTGAAGCTCAGCCAGCACACGGATCTGCTGAAGCATCAGGCGGAAGTGCTCAGCAAGACGGAGCAAAAATTCCGGTCTCTGCTGGAAGCGGCTCCCGACGCCATGATTATCAGTTCCGAAAACGGAGAGATCAGCCTGGTCAATTCACGGGTGGAAACGCTTTTTGGCTTTCCGCGGGAAGAACTGGTGGGAGCGAACATTCAGATGCTGGTGCCGGAGTGGCGCGTGATGAGCGCATCGGCCGGTTCTCATCAGGAAGCGAGGGCAACACGCAGGGACAAGAGTACGTTCCCCGTCGAGATCAGTCTGAGTCCGCTGCACACGGAGGAAGGCCTGCTGGTGACGGCGGCCATCCGGGATATTACGGAACGGAAGAGGATCGACGAAGACATTCGTGAGCTCAACGCGAGGCTGGAGCAGCGGGTGGCGGAGCGCACGCGGGAGCTTCGCGAGGCCAACGAAGCGCTGCGGCAGTCGAACGACGATTTGAGCCAGTTCGCGTATGCCGCGAGCCACGATCTTCAGGAGCCGCTGCGGATGGTCGCGCTTTATGGCCAGTTGTTTCAAAAGCGCTATGCGGGGCAACTCGATCAGGAGGCAGATCGGTCGCTGGGCTTTATCATCAGCGGCGCGCAACGGATGGAGATGCTGCTGCGCGATTTGCTGGCCTATTCGCAGACTGGCTCCGACCAGGAGCCGGCGGTTCAGGTGGATTGCGTGGAGGCGCTGTCCAAGGTTACGCTCAACCTGCAGGCGGGCATCGAGCAGAACAAAGCGGTGGTCAGCTGGACGCGTCTTCCCCGTGTGAAAGCGCATGAGTTTCGCATTGTTCAGCTATTTCAGAATCTGATTGGAAATGCTATTAAGTACCGCGGGGCCGAGGCGCCGGTGATCTGTGTGACAGCCGAGCGTCAGGGCGGCAACTGGTTATTCTGCGTGGAAGACAACGGCATTGGAATTGAGCCGGAGTACGCCCAACAGGTATTCGGAATTTTCAAACGCCTGCACGGCCACCGTTTCCCCGGAACCGGCATCGGCCTGGCGATTTGTCAAAGGATCGTCGAGAGATATGGCGGACGGATCTGGGTAGATCCCGCGGCGGGCGGCGGCTCGCGATTCTGCTTCACGCTGCCGCAGGCAGGCGTTGAAACCGCCGACCGTGCCTATGAAGGCCGGGCGGACAGCGACGCTTCTACCAGGGTCGCGGCAGTGTAGAGCGCTCAGGCAACTGTGCGCGCGAGCGGGGCTCCGGCGGTCAGGACTTCACGGACCAGTGGGCCAAGCTTCATAAATTCTCCCAGGTCCAGGGGCTTTTGAAAATACCGCGTCGCTCCAAGGCGGGCCACCTGCCCTTTGTCACCGGGGGAATCGGACGAGGTCACAATCACAACGGGCACGCAACCGCATTTGGGGCTTTGTCGGATGCGCTCCAGTACGCGGGCTCCGCTTTTGCGGGGCAGATTGAGATCGAGCAGAACGATGTGGGGGCGCGGTCCGGCGTCGGTCCGGTCGATAGCCTCGATAAAGTCGATGGCTTTTTCGCCATCCTCGGAAACCTGGAAGTCGCAGTCCATTCCGTCCAGTTTGAGAGCCTGCCGCATGAGCAGTTCGTCCGCCTCGCTGTCTTCCACGAGCCAGATATGGAATTTTTCTGTCATTTGAGCTGTCGCCGTTGCTGCCATACAGGTGCTGCCCTGGAATGAATAAGCTCCGCCGCCGAATATTTAAGCACTTATCGCGCCATTTACCAGGATGACGTAAAGATCGTCCCTGTGGCTTTCGGCAGGCGCTCGTTCGACATGTTGGATATGCAAAAAATGCACGCAGCGGCAGAACCTGCGCTCAACAGGCAAATGAGGTGTGCGCCTAAGGCTAATGATTTGTGTGTTTCTGCGCCCGGTATTGCTGGCAACCTGAATGCATGGCGATCAGGACTATATGACACAGGAAGGTTACGGCCAGGCTTATCAGCGGGGATTCGAGCTTACGTTCCGGTTTTTGCAGTCGCGAGGCGTGCCGCGGGAGAGCGCGAGGGAGGCTACGCAGGCTGCCTGGGCTAAAGGGTGGGAACGCCTGGCACAGCTTCGAAACGAGGAATTGGTCATCACCTGGGTCAATACGATCGCGCTGAATGTGTATCGCCGGGGCCGCCGTCACGAGGAGACGTGGGCGGTTCTGCGCGATGTGAGTACCCGGCCGGGAATTAATCTGGCCGCCATCGATATGGCCAGAATTCTGAGGATCTGCTGCCCGGGCGATCGCGCATTGCTGGAGCAACAGATGAAAGGTCTTACGCCGGCGGAGATCGCGCGGGCCCGGGGGATTCCGGAAAGCGCGATCCGCATCCGACTTCTGCGCGCTCGCCGTGGTGCGCGTTTGCGGCTGGAACAGATGAGAGGCGCGCGCTCCGCAAACTGATCACAACGCAGTGTAAAGGGGGCGGCGAGACCTATCGGCGGAGGCCACCGCCCACTCAGTCGTCCAGCATGGATACGGATGTGCCGTTTAACGTGGAACCGGCTGCCTTGAGTTCGGAAAGGCGCTTATGCAGGGTACGTAAACTAATGCCCAGTATTCCTGCTGCTTCCTTGTTCGTGCGGGAATGCTTCAGGGTTAACTGAATATACGCCTTTTCTACTTCCTCCAGCCGCTGACCGGCTTCCAGCGTCACCGAATCGGTAGCTGAACTGAGTGACGTCGGGGCGGCCGCCGACGTTGCGACTGGCCGCGGCGGTGGCTGTGTGGTGCGGAAAACGGGACCCAGGTGGCCAGGCAACACCGTACCCTCCCGGGCGACAATGATGCCTCGCTCCAGAACGTTTCGGAGTTCGCGAACATTGCCTGGCCAGGAGTAATCCATGAATTGTCCCAGCACGTCCGGATGAATATCCGTCACTTTACAGTCGTTCTTTTTATTGATGCTCCGGATGAACGCCGCGGACAGTGCGGGAATATCGTCTTTGCGTTTCCGCAGCGGAGGCAATTCGATATGGAAGACGTTCAGGCGATAGTAGACGTCTTCGCGAAGAAGCTTCTTGTCGATGGCGTCCGACAGGGGACGGTTGGTGGCCGCAATTACACGCACATCGACCGGGATCTCGCGTTGGCCGCCCAGTCGCCGCACGGCGGACTGCTCCAGAACGCGCAGCAGCTTGGGCTGCATGGTGATGGGCATTTCCGCGAGTTCGTCGAGGAACAGAGTGCCCTGATTGGCGTGTTCAAAACATCCCGCCCGGCGTTCCATCGCTCCCGTAAAGGCGCCTTTCTCATGTCCGAAAAGTTCGCTCTCAATCAGCGTTTCCGGCAGAGCAGCGCAGTTAATGGCCACAAAGGCGTTGGAGGCCCTGGGGCTCAGTTTGTGGAGCGCGGAAGCGACCAGCTCTTTTCCTGTCCCGCTCTCTCCCGTTATGACCACAGAAGCTGAACTGGGCGCCGCTTGTTGAATCGCGGAGAACACGACGCGCATTTCGGCGGACGTGCCGATCAAATCCTCGAGGACGCCCTGGTAACCCAATTGGCGGCGCAGACGCTCGGTCTCCTGAACCAGGCTCTTCTGCCGGACGGCCCGCTCCAGCAGCGGAGCAAGTACCGTCACCTGCGCGGGTTTCTCCAGATACCAGAACGCGCGATAATCCTTCACGATTGAAACGGCCTTGTCGACACTGCCGAGACTTGTCAGAACTATAACCGGCGTCAGATCGCCGCGGGTGAGCAGTTCCTGCAATAGCTGAATGCCGTCCATGCGGGGCATCATCAAATCGGTGATGATGACGTCGATCATGCACGAACTTAGTTTTTCGAGAGCCTCTTCTCCATGCTCGGCGGTCTCCACCGCGTAACCAAGGGCGGAAACTTTGTCCGAGAGGCTATTTCTCTCCTGTGGCTCGTCCTCGACAATCAATACTCGTGTGACTGGAGGCGTCTGGGGCATACGTGGATATTCTAGCTGAGTCATTGATTAATCGCGCAGTTTCTGCACACGAGGGAAGAACCGGTATACAATTTGACCGACGCGCCATTCTGCCGCTCCGATAGCAATCTCTCTGAAAACAAACGCGGTCTTCCTGGGCGGAATATAACTTTCAGCGAAAGATAACGTTTTGTTCGGAACATATGACGCGGTCTTCGTGCACTCTTTAGCACTTATCTCGCCACTCGTCTGCCGCTGCAGGCGATAGCGGGAACGCGACTGACACGGCAACGGCCGGCCTACAGGGTATACCTGCAAGCCGGCCGTTGTCTGGGTCCAGTCTAACCTGAGCGAGTCCGCTATTGACGTGTGCGTTCCGGCGAATCGTGGTTCAGGGCCATTTCAAACTTGCTGGCGCTGGCGGGAGTCTTGAAGTCGCCCGACAGAATCTCATGACTCGATACGTTCCGGCCATAAAGTTCATGGTCGGTTTCACCGTCCGGCCGCAACGTGGCGCCCTCAAGCGAAACGCCGGCAAAGAGGCCCCGCGATCGCGAATAAGAGAGCATCTCGGCGTGCATTTCCGCGTCTGTTTGCGCCGCGGCCGTGCGACCGATCGGACCGGCCGCTACCGAAGCGTCTCCACCGAGAGTGAACTTGTCAGACATGAGATGGCGCATCCCGCCGTCGTTCATGACAAGCAGGACTACGTCAGTCTCGGAAGCGCCAATCTGGAAGCCGACGCTGCCGCCTTCAATCTGAACCGCCGCCGGAGAACCCCAGCGCGTTCCGCCTGCATGACGGCAGACTGCGAAACCGCGGCCATACTTGGCCCCGATAATGAATCCGGCCTTCTTCATGCCGGGAACGATAACAACACAACGGGCCTTATCCAGCAGATCGTGGGGGATACCGTGATCCGAGGCGTTCATCATGTCGCTTAAGGTATCTGCCGAGGCGTCGAGCCTGTCATCCACCTTAACTTCTCTGTCCGCTGCGATAGCGGCGATGCTGAGCGATCCGGCAATTGCCAAAAGGGCTATAACAGTTTTTCGCATAAAAACCTTTCGTCTTCCTCCGCCACACACAATATGCACTGTGTCTTCCAAAGTGCGGTCAAATACATCCCTGGCACCGGGCTCAGGAGTGTGTGAGGACGTAGCGAACTCCGCAACGGGCCTGTGCGTGCTTACCTAACACGTGCGGGCGAGAAGCGATCGGATGCCCGCATGCATCGATAGAAGCTATCGGATAAAAGCTGTCCAAACAGGAGAACTAATTCATATGAAACCGAGCACCAAAGATCAGATGGCTGGTAAGTTTCACGAAGCCAAAGGCGCAGTGAAAGAGCGGGCCGGCGTCACGACGAATAATCCCGACCTCGCGGCCAGAGGTCACGATGAGAAGGTCAGCGGAAAAATTCAGAACAAAGTCGGCCAGATCGAGAAAGTAATTGAAAAGTAGTTAGCGTTGCCTTGAATCGGAGCGGCGATTTCGATCGCCGCTCCGATGCCTTCTTACCCTTCATTTCAAGCCGGCGGTAAGTAGACAGCCACCTGCTTCGTCGCCCCGTCATCCAGCAAAGGAATCATTCTCTCCGGCAGGATTTTGCCGTCCATTTCGACACGCGGCGTTGTCGTCGTACGCAGGACGGAAATCTCATACCTCGTTCTCCCGAATCTCCAGGAGACTTTGAAGCCGGGCCAGCTGGCCGGGATGGCCGGCCGCAGCAGCAGCATGTTCCCACGACGCTGAAAGCCCAGAACCTCTTCGAGCCATATCCGATACATCCACGCAGCCGAACCGGTGTACCAGGTCCAGCCACTTTGCCCGGTTTGCAGCGGGCTCGAATACACGTCGGCGGCCGAAATATAAGGCTCGCCGCGATAGTGCTGAACATCCTGTGGCGTCCTGCAATGTTCCACCGGATTCATCAGCTGAAGTACTCTGACCGCCTGCTGTCCCTGCCCCATGCGAGCCCAGGCCATCGCCAGCCAAAGCGAACCGTGCGTGTACTGGCCGCCATTTTCGCGAATCCCCGGAGGATAGGCCATGATGTAGCCAGGATGCGGTGTGGAATGATCGAATGGAGGCGTGAACAGTAAGACGACGCGCTCGGAATCTTTCACCAGTTCCCGATCCGCCGACTTCATCGCCGTTTCCGCACGACCCGAATCGCCGCCGCCGGCAATCACGGCCCACGACTGAGCGAGAGAATCGATGCGCGCCTCCGTATTCCTGTGAGAGCCGAGCGGGGAACCATTGTCGAAGAATCCGCGCAGATACCACTCGCCGTCCCAGCAGCAGGCCTCGACCGCCTTATGCAGCAGCGCGACGCGTTCCCTGCACTGAGCGGCGAGCGCGGCATCGCGTGTATCGGCCAGGTCCGCGACCTGCGGCAGCAGCGAAATAAGAAACCACGCCAGCCAAACGCTCTCTCCGCGGCCCTGAGGGCCGACATTGCTGAGGCCGTCATTCCAGTCGCAACTGCCGATCAGCGGCAGCCCATTCTGTCCGGGGCTCCAGCCTGCGTCAACGGCGCGGCGGCAATGCTCCCACAGAGAGGCGTGATCGGCCGATATGTCCGGCCTGAATAAATGCTCCATCTCCCCGGGCTTCAGTGCAGGGCCTTCGATGAAAGGTACCTGTTCGTCGAGTATGCCTGTATCGCCCGTCACCGAGACGTAATGCGCCGCTACATACGGCAGCCAGAGCAGGTCGTCCGAACATCGCGTGCGCACACCCATTCCCGAACCGGGGTGCCACCAGTGCTGAACGTCGCCCTCGGTGAATTGCCGGGAGGCCGCCAGCAGGATATGAGCGCGCGCCAGTTCCGGAGCCGCGTAAAGCAGCGCGAGTGAATCCTGCAACTGATCGCGAAATCCGAAAGCGCCGCTCGATTGATACAGCGCCGTGCGGCCCCAGAACCGGCAACTCAGCGCCTGGTAGACCAGCCAGCGATTCAGCATGAGATCCACGGAAAGGTGCGGCGTTTCAACCTGAAGCGTATTGAGCCGGTTATCCCACCAGGTTTTCGCGTTAATAAGCCCGCGCTCTACAGCCGCCGGATCGCAAAACGCGTTGACTATTTCCCGCACATCTTCGACGCGGGGCGCCTGCCCCAGCATAAATACAACATCCACTTCGGCGCCAACCGACAGCGTCACCGGCAACTGCAGCACCGCCGCCGGATCGGTATCCGCACCGCAGGTGTTATCGAGACGAACGGCTTTCAGGCCGGCTGGATCTGCGGTAGATCCGTTGCGTCCCAAAAACGCGGCGCGATCTCCGGAGTAAGAGCTCACATGCGGGATTGCCGCCGCGAAGGCAACAGAATCCGTGCTGTCGGGAGACCAGCGCTGACGCGCCAGCACGGCGCCCGATTCCGGATCGAAGCTGGTAAAAATATGCGAAGCCTGCTGCTCCCTTTGCGTCCCCAGCACCCACTCCGCGAAGTAAGTCACGGTCAGACGCCGCTTGCGGGAGGAATCATTTCGAAGCCGCAACCGGTAGATCTTGACCGGATGCCGCGGGCCGTCATCGCCGAAGGGAACGAATACCGTCAGTTCCTGGCCGATGGCGTGGCTATTATGTTCAAAAACGGTGTAGCCCTGGCCATGTCTGGCGCGATAAGCATCGTCTTCGCGAATCGGCAGAGCGGTCGGCGTCCATACGGAACCCGAGTCTTCGTCGCGAAGGTAAATGGCCTCCGATACCGGATCGCTCACCGGATCGTTCTGCCATGTGGTGAGTCGGTTGAGCTGGCTGTTGCCCTGCCACGTGCAGCCTAAGCCGCTCTCGGTCACCATGCAGCCAAAATCCGGCGTGGCGATGACATTCGACCACGGCGTGGGAGTGACGGTGCCAGGTCCCAGATAAATGGCATACTCTTTGCCATCCTTTGAAAAGCCGCCGACACCGTTGAAATATGCCAGTTCGAGAAACGGCAACTGGCGCGAAGGTTCTTCCGGGCCGCCGGAGGCCGGAACAAAGGGTATCGCCGGCGGCGAGGGCTCGCGGACAGCCGGTAACTGCCGCGCGAGTGCGCCGCGCGCGCTCAGCAGAACTGCCCGTGAACTGCTCAGAATCAACGTCCGCTGCGTATCCGACAGCAACGACCAGTCGCGCAGAAACACACCGCCGGGGCGATCCGTGCCCACCTCCCGGGCGTGCGCGTCGATAATGCGCTGCAACTGAAAATTCAATGGCCGGTCGTAGCCTGGAGCTTCCTGATTGAGGATCACCAGATCCGCCATGAAGCCGCGCGTTCGCCAGTAGGAGTGAGCGGCCAGCACTTCGCGAATCAGAGTGAGCCCGGTTTGCTCGCGCACCATCGCGGTCACGATCGGCAGATCTCCGGATATCCCCATGGCCCATAACTCGCGCTGGCCCGCCGCACCGGGCATCGGTCGCGACGTTTGGTTTCGCAGCGGCGAGGAAGGGAAGAACAAATATCCCGCCAGTTGCTGGTAGCTGTGTGCGGCGTCCGCGCCGATTTGCAGATGGCGAAACTCCAGCTGTTCGTGTGTCCATGCAAGGTCGGGAACGCGGGCGGCGGATTCCGGGCGGCGGTACTTGGTGATGAGCCGCAGCAGATCTTCGCGCGACGATGCCGCCATGGTCAGGAAAGAGAATTCGGCTCTTCCGCGCGGCTCCAGCGTTTCGCGGCAGCGCAGGCTGGCGATCGGGTCGAGCACGGCGCCCACGCTGGCATTGAGCGATCTCTCCAGGCCCTCGGGATTGGCGACGGATCGTCCGCGGCCAATAAACGTCTGGCGGTCGGTCTCGAACTCCACGTTCCCGGTAGCTCCCACAAGCATATGGGCCACCCACAAGGGTGGATCGTCGGGCCCGCGCAGGCGGCGGTGCGCGATAATCACACCCTCATCGGCTTCCGTTTCCACAAACATCTTGCTGAACGCGGCGTGCGCCGCATCCGCCGCGTGCGGGGCCAGCGCGAATTCGGCATACGAAGTAAATTCCAGGTAACGGCGGCGGCGCGTACGGTTCAGTATGGTCAGTTTGCGAACTTCCACGTCGTCGTCCGCGCTGACTACCACGGTCATCACGGATTCAATGCCGAGGAACACGCGCCGGTATTCCGCGCGATTCGCCGAAAAGCCGACCGAAGCTTCGCCGCGGTCTCCACCAACTGGCTGGCCGGTCGCGGACCATACCGCATTGGATCGCGATTCGCGCAGGAGTACAAACGTTCCCCAGTGATCGAGAGTAGAGTCGCTCCTCCAGCGTGTGACGTCGAACTGATTCCAGCGACTGTAGCCGGAGCCTGAATTGGTGACCATCACGGAATAGCGGCCGTTGCCCAGCAGCAGCGTCTGAGGAAGGACAGTCTTGGCGGGCAGCACACGCTCGGCGGCTTCCTCTGCCGGTTTGGATCCTGAAAGCGCCGGCAGCGGCCGCAGCGGTGTGACACGCAGCCGCGCCAGCGGAATGCGCTCGTAGAGAATCGATTCCACCGCGCGAATGCGGGGATCGGAGTGAAAACGGCGGCGCATGACATCGCCGTTGAGCAGATTATCCAAAGCGGCCATTGTCATCCCCTGATGATGGGCCATGTAGCCGTAGATAGGCACTCCGCCGTTGCCTTCGCGCGTGGGTGTGATCGAATAGTCGATCGCTTCGTAGAACCCCATCGGACCTTTCAGCCCACCGTATTCCAGCCTTCGCAGATTTGCCAGGCTGGAGCGGGGATCCACTGAGAGCGCCAGCATCGTTGAGTAAGGCGATATTACGGGGCGGCTGTCGGCTTCCGGGTTCTGCGCGAGTTCGGACACTCCGAATGCGCGGTATTGATAAGTTTGCCGGGCATCCAGTGCGCTGTATGCCGATTCCGAAAGTCCCCACGGCACGCTCAGGCGCTCACCGAAGAGGATCTGTCCCTTAACGGCGTTGCGGCAGGCCATATCAAGAAGCGAATTCTCATAGCTGTTCGTGAAGAGCAGCGGCATGAGAAATTCGAACATCGTGCCGCTCCAGGAAAGAAGCTGGCGGCCCTGCGTCTCGGTGCGCATGGGACGTCCCAGCGCAAACCAGTGTTCAATAGGGACGTCGCCTTTGGCTATTGCCACCAGGCTGGTTAAGCGCGCCTCGCTGGCGAGCAGGTCGTAATAGCTGGTGAAGCTCGGCGGCTCGCCGGCCAGATATCCTACGGCCATGTGGCGTCTCCGCGGGTCGTAAAGAGCCCGAAGATCCGTACCGTTCGCGAGACGCCGAACCGATTGCTGTAACTTGCGCAATTCCAGGGCGGTGATAGCAGCATTCTTCTCCGCGTCCTGTGCATCGGATTTCAGCCGCGCAATCCAGGCGCTCGCCTCCGGAGGCATTTCGGGCGAGAGGGGGCGATTGATAATGGCTCGCAGCGCCGGAATCCCGCGTTCGAGCTGAGCCAGAGACGGGATGGAACTCAACGCCTCCTGGCGAAGCGCCGGCACATCCCGGCCGAAGAGCGCAAGAAACGATTCATCCGGGCGCGACAGCGTCTCCACCCATCGAAGCTGCCGGTCGATCACTTCGATCCACGCATCGATCTCCGCGGCAAAGCGAGCCGCCCAATAGGCGCGATCGCCTCCGAATCCCGACTCCCATCGGCCGACATCGCGAAAAGGATCCGCGGAATGGAAAACCAGTCGGAGCCTCTGAATCAGCTCGTGATCCCGGAGTTCCGTATGGAGCAATCGGGCTGCGGCTTCGCAGGGGCCGCATAAATACAGGTCGTCGCCCGCTTTCTCGGTCAGGATTTTGAGCGTGCCAAGAAGGCCGCTGAGCCAGCCCCTGTCCAGCACCGGTTCATCCAGAATCTGGTCGATCGCGCGATCCACGGTCCACAGGCTGGCAACCAGATTGCCGCTGTCGGCCGCGGAAATATATCGCGGATTCAGCGGCGTCAGCGTGTCGATGTCGTACCAGTTGAAAAGGTGGCCATCCTGCCGTTCAATCCGATCAATGGTGGCAAGGGTCGCGGAGCAGCGTTGGGAAAACTTTATGGCGGGCAGCCAACCAAAATCGTGCGCTGCGAGGGCCGATACCAGCCACAGCCCGATATTGGTAGGCGAAGTCCGGCGTGCTACCTCCACGCGCAGCGCCAGCTGGGTATTATCCGGCGGAAGCCAGTTGCTCTCCTGATTCACGAGGTCGTCGAAGAACCGCCAGGTCAGGCGGGCGGACTGGACCAGATAATCCGTCTCGGCCTCGGTCAGCTGCTCCGAACGGGGTCTCCAGGCGGGGCGATTCAGCCAGACAAGCAGAAACGGCGAGACCATCCATAGAGCCAGGAAACCACCCGTGGGCGGCAGCCTGTGCCAATAGTAAAGAATGGGTATCAGCGCCGCCGATACGGCTCCGATGATAATCATCTGGCTCTGTGTGGAGTTCACGTGAATGCTGGCTTCCCGTTCCGCGGCGTCCGCGGTCTGCCATTCGAGGAGCCGCCGCCGGCTGAAAAAACTCCGGTAGCACGCGCGCACAATGGCATCGATCGACAGCCACGCCTGATGAGGCAGAAATGCGGTGAGCAGGGCGGAGCGGATCAATTCATCGGTGGCTCCCTGCCTGCCGTGCACCGTGCCTTCCAGCTGGCGGGCCCATCGATCCAGGAGTGGAGCCAATGCAGGAATGGCGATCGCCAGCGCCACCACGACGCTCCAGACTGCGGGCGCCCCGGAAGTCACCCATCCGAACAGAAGCAGCAGCAGTGAAGCAACGGGTACGAGACTTCTGCGAAGATTGTCGAGAATCCGCCACCGGCTGATCGCATTCAGAGGATTCGGTATCGGACCTTTCGGCCCCGGAACCTGCGCGAACAGCCAGGCTGCAATTTGCCAGTCCCCGCGAATCCAGCGATGCTGTCTGCGGCTGTATCCCGAGTAATCCAGCGGAATGTTTTCCAGTAACTCAATGTCGGTCGCGAGGCCGACGCCCGCGTGAACGCCCTCGATCAGATCGTGGCTGAGGAGGGTTTCCGACGGGAAGCGGTCGCCCAGAATGGCGTCGAACGCTTCCACGTCGTAAATAGCTTTACCGTGATAGCTGCCTTCGTTGAAATAGTCCTGCTGAATATCCGACACGGAGCGGCAGTAGGGATCGAGACCGGAGGTATCGGCGAACGCTCGCGTGAAACGTGTCGCCGTGGCGCCAGGCAGTGCGATGGCAACCCTCGGCTGGATGATTGTGTAGCCGCGGATTCGCGTCTTCGCGACGGTGTCGATCTGCGCCCGATTGCACGGGTGAGCGATGGTTTCGACCATCCTGCGCCCTGAACCCGGCGGCAGCACGGTGTCGGAATCGAGCGTGATGACGTAGTGGATTTTGCGGAAGAGCCGCCCGGCGCGAAGGATACTTTGCGCTCCGCGGCCTGTCAGAAAAGAATTCAGATCTTCGATCTTGCCGCGCTTCCGCTCACGTCCGATCCAGCATTCCTCGGACGCCGACCACTCGCGCGACCGGTGAAAAAGAAGGAAGTTTCCCTGAGGGTATCGCTCGTTCAGGCTGGCGATGCCGCGAATTATGGCTTCCACCAGAGCGGCATCGCCGGGCTGGTCGCGGTCGGGCGCATCCAGAAAATCCGAGAACAGGGCGTAGGACAGGTTCGGCCCCTGATTGGCGAGAAAGCGAACTTCGAGTTTCTCCAGTTCGCGGGCTACCGTGCCTTCATTGATCAGCATCATGGGCACGACGACAAGCGTGGCGCACTCGTCGGGAATGCCGGATTCGAAATCCAGCCGGGCCAGTCTGGATGGCGGGAACGTGGCAATAATGAAAGCGTGAACGATCTGGATGGCCAGTTCGCTCAGGGGGAAAAGCGCGAGTGCGCCCAGGATTGCGAGCAATAAGGGGTTTCGCACTCCGGCTCCATGCGCCAGTTGGAGTGCAATCGCATTCAGAGACGCGGTCAGCAGGAAAACGCACGAGAAATACAAAGGCACCGCATGATGGCGTGTGGCCCGCACGAATCGCACCTGGAAAGGCAGGCGCGCCCCGGCTTTTCGCTCCAGTTCCTCAATGCCTTCCGCCACCAGGAAGTACGGGACCTGATGTTTCGTTGGCTCGCCCTGTTCCGCCGCCAGCGTCACAGCCATCTTCGCCACATTCTGTTCCGGCGCTCCGCACCAGTACGAGATTCTCTCTACCACTTTGCGGCAGCGGTCGCGCGTCTCGAAATCGCTGGCTGCGTAGACTCCCGAATCTTCCCGCCGCAGTTCCTGGTCGACGACGCTGACCCGTTCGAAGATCTTTCGGACCTCCAGGCGCGCCAGTGCGCGCAGACTGCCGAAAGCTCGCGCCGCCGCGCCTGATCTATAGGCTTCCTGCGTATTCTCCGCGCGTACGAACTCGGTAAGCGTTTTACCGCTCTGTTCCACAGCACTCTGAAAAGCGGGGAGCACATCCTCCTCGCCCTGCAGCAGTTCGGACAAAGCCGCCAGAAAAGCTCCGCTGTGCGCGTAGCTCTCCGCGTACATCCTCTTCAGCATGGCCGCGAGCGACTCTTCTCCCAGCCGTGCGCTGACATTCAGGCGGTCCGCCCAGAGATACGCAGCCTCGCGGTGCTGCTGCGCATTCGCTGCATCGCAAGCCAGTCTCGACAATTCTTCGAGCAGCGTCAGGCGCAGCATCTGGCCGAAGCTCCACAGTTCCGCCGTCGTCAGGAAGCGTACAGTCTGAAATGCCCGCAGCGCGGCATCTATGCTTTCTTCCGTGACTTCGTGCTCGTTATGCCGCAACAGGCCGTAAGCCAGCAGGTGAACCTGGGCATAGTTGGAACCCGGCCGCGGTTTCGGTAAGGGCCCTTCATGCGATCGGCGGATCTCCTCCACGTCGTTCTGGACAAGATAGCCGTTCTCGAGAATCCAGTTGGCGGTGGGACCCGGCGTATGCCCCAGTGCCGCACTCGCGATCAGATCGGCCGTCGCTTTCTCGAATTGCGCTTCCAGCTTCGAGAGACGGCCGCGGATCAGCGGGACGTTCGAGTTTGCCGCCGGTACCGCGCTGCGCGCTGCCTCTCGCGCCCATTCATAGTCATGGCCGTTCTCGTTCGGCTTGAAGTCTTCGATGTCTTCGAGGACTTCGGGAATGACGAATAGTCCGGCCGGGTGATCACGGCGAATTTGCTCGACGACTTTCCGGATCGTATTCGCCGGCGCCTCGGCCAGAAGTAGCTGCTCGCCCGGCAGACAAAGACCGGCGTATCGCCGCGCGGCGGAGCGTTGCTGGAAGCCTTCGCCAATGAGGGTGACATGTGTGCCCGATTCATGCGGATGCTTTTCAGCCCGTTGCGCTGCAATATCCCCCGCCGGGAAAAACGCCAGAATCAAACGCGTATTGTTTTGGTGTGTGGAACGCTTCTCAGGCTGGGGAGGAATGTCCTCAACTAGCACACATTGCCCCGGATAACCTTTGTGCAAAGCGCGAGCAGGAAAAGAACGCCGAATAACGCCGAAACGGAGATGGCGGCCGTCGATTGAGAAGAGTTACCCCAGACGCCGCTGACTGTGGAAGTGAATGCGAAAATGATAGACCAGCCGTTCATGATTTTCTCTCCGTTTATCCGATTTAACGGCGGGCTCAGCTTTGCCCGCCTGCCACAGCCCGCCCCTAACAGCTACGCTGCACTGTTCCAATGAATTTCAGCGGCGAAACTATCTTTCATGTCCTGGCACGCCACGCAGTATTTAGCCCACGGGACGGCGGAAAGACGCTTCGGGGAGATACGCTCTTCGCACGCGGTACACAACCCGAATGTTTCGTCTCCGACTCTCTCAAGAGCATCGGAAAGCAGAGCCGCCATCCCGGGGACCGGGACTCCAGCGTCGCCCGGCCCGGTATTATTCCAGGCGCGTAACATGTTGAGTCTTGAGAAAAGAGCTGTCTTGATTTCTTCCGTGCGTGTCATCTGTTCCTGTCGCTCGACGCAATCACCTGTCTTGCACGCGCAGTACCATTTTCGCGGCCTAAGCCGGATATGGAGTTACGCGCTCTGACGTCCGCAAAACCACACCGAAGATGAAGTTTTTTCGCGCCATGCATCTCTCGGCACTGCACACCGCTCATGGTGGGGAAACTCACAGACAGGCGCCCGGTACGCGCCAATGCGCACGAATTGCCCGATCAAAGTAACTCTTGCCGATCGGACGCGGCTAAATGACCGCCGGTAGTCACTAAGTGTCATCCGCAGCTTTGCTTTCGCAGGTTGGCAGCGCGCTTGCAATACTCCCGCAGCGAGGTGGCTTTTATGAAAACAATTGGATTTGGATTTATAACCCTGATTAGCGCAGGAATTCTGTCCGCCCAGGCTCCCAGCCCGGTGCAGACTAATGTAATACAGACTGCGGATGGCAGGGTTCCCGTTTTTTCCGTTCAGGTGACTTCGAGAACTATCCGGGCCGTCAACTACCATCATCGGCAGGGCACGACGAAGATCGACTTCCACGGGACGGCGTTGATGCCGGACGCGCGGGGCGAAGCCGACGTCACACCCAACGACGGCGCGACGCGCATCAACTTACACTTCGATCACTTGTCCAATCCCGTTCAGTTTGGCTCGGAGTATCTCACGCTTGTGCTCTGGGCGATCACTCCGGAAGGCAGGGCGGAGCGACTGGGCGAGGTGACTCTGCGCGATGCCGATAAAACCAGCGCGGGCCTGTACGCCACGACCGATCTCCAGTCGTTCGGAATGATCGTCACGGCCGAGCCGTATTTTTCCGTTAGCCGTCCCTCCGACGTCGTCGTAATGGAGAACATCGTTCGCGACGATACCACCGGCACCATGGAAGACGTGGATGCGAAATATGAACTGCTGAAACGTGGCCAGTATTCGGAGAATGTCGGGATGAACGGCGTGAGGACTGCGACTGCCGATCTCAACTCTCCGCTTCAGTTGCGTGAGGCCCGACTGGCCGTGGCGATTGCGAAAGCCCAGGGAGCCTACAACTATGCGGCCGACACCATGCAGAAAGCGGATGACGACATGGTCAACGCCGAAGGCTACAACCGCAGCAAAGATCTGAAGAGACTGGAAACGTCCGCTCGCGAAGCGACCCAGATGGCGGAAGATGCCCGCCGCATCACCTTGCAGAAGCAGGCGGATGAAGCGAGCCAGGCAGCGGCTCGGCGTGAATCGCAGGCGCAGGCCACAGCGGTCGACGCCCAGGCCAAAGCCGCCGAAGAAGCGCGCCTGCGGGCCAGCGCGGAAGCCGCCGCTGCCAGTGCTGAAAAGCAAAAGCACGAAGCCGAAGTGATGATGGCGAGCGCGCGCGATGCGCAACAGAACGCCGAGGCCGCCCGCATGGCAGCCGTGGAGGAACAACAAAAGCTTGCCGCTGAAAAGGCCACTGCGGTTTCTGCGCGCGAGCAAGCCGAAAAGGATGCGCAGGGTTTGCGCGAACGTCTGAAGGACCAGCTGAACATGATTCTCATGACCCGCGATACAGCCCGAGGCCTGATCGTCAGCATGTCCGACGTTCTGTTCGATACCAACCAGGCAACTCTCAAGCCAGGGGCGAAGGAGAAACTCGCGAAGGTGTCGGGAATCCTGCTGGCATATCCGACCCTGCATCTCACTCTGAACGGCTACACCGACAGCACCGGAAGCGACGACTACAATCTCACTCTCTCCGAACATCGCGCCGATTCGGTACGCGAATACCTTGTGGCCAACGGCATTTCTGCCAACAATATCGAATCGCACGGCATGGGTAAGGACGCCCCCGTTGCTACCAACGACACTGCCGCCGGCAGGCAGCAGAATCGCCGCGTCGAAATGGTGGTGAACGGCGATGTAATCGGCCAGCCGCTCAGTGCGGCGCCGCTGCGCACTCCCGATACCAATCTGAACGCAACCACCCGGTAATCCACACAGACGAAAAGGAGCCTATCATTATGTTGTACTGGACACTGTGTTTTCTTCTCATCTCACTCGTTGCCGGAGTACTCGGTTTCGGCGGCATCGCGATAGCGGCGGCGGGCATTGCGAAAATCCTGTTCTTCGTTTTTCTTGTGTTGTTTCTGGCCTCTCTGGTTATGAATGTTGCACGAAGGTAGAAACGAATTGATGCCGGGCGAGCCTTCCAGCGCTTTCCCGGCATCCCCGCATTCGGACGACGACCTGTTCCGGATCGAACACGATTCCCTGGGCGAAATTCGCGTTCCCGCCAAAGCCCTCTACGGTGCTCAGACACAACGCGCGATTCAGAATTTTCCTGCAGTCGGCTATCGTCTGCAGCCGGAGTTCATCCGCGCCATCGCGCTCATCAAATCCTGTGCGGCACGCATCAACGGACAACTCGGCGCGATAAATCCGGAATTAGCCGAGGCAATCGCAAGAGCTGCGGACGATATAGCCAGCGGGCTTTATGCCGATCAGTTTCTGGCCGGCGTTTTTCAGACAGGCAGCGGTACCTCGACCAATATGAACGCGAACGAGGTGATCGCGCATCTGTCCGGCGCCCACCCGAACGACGACGTGAATCGCAATCAATCGAGCAACGATGTCATTCCCTCGGCGATCCACGTCGCTGCTGCGCAGCGGATCGGCCGGGAACTGCTGCCCGCGATGGCATGCCTGCAGCAGACGCTGGCCAGTAAAGCCGCGGAGTTCCGCGATGTTTCGAAGATGGGCCGCACTCACCTGCAGGATGCGACGCCGATGACGCTCGGCCAGGAGTTTGGTGGCTACGCGCACCAGGTCCGGGCCAGCGCCGAACGCGTGACTGCGGCGCTCGACGGGCTTTATGAGCTTCCGCTCGGAGGCACCGCGATTGGCACCGGAGTCAACCTCTCGCCGGGTTTTGCCGCGCTGGTCATTGAACTGATATCGCAGCGCACGGCAATTCCCTTCCGCGAGGCCCGCAATCATTTTGAAGCCCAGGCGGCGAAAGACGCCGTGCTGTTTATGAGCGGCGCTCTCCGGACCTATGCCGTCGCTCTCACCAAAATCGCCAACGATATCCGCTGGCTGGCGTCCGGTCCGCGCGGCGGCCTGGGCGAAATCCACCTGCCGGAACTGCAGCCGGGTTCGAGCATCATGCCGGGCAAGGCAAATCCCGTCATCGCCGAAAGCCTCCTGATGATTTGCGCTCAGGTCATCGGGCACGACGCGGCTATTACATGGTGCTGCGCCGCCGGTAATTTCGAACTGAACACGATGATGCCCCTCATCGCCTTCGATCTTCTCGATTCCATCGAACTCCTGAGCGCCGGCTCCGGAAACTTCGCTGTACGATGTATTGCGGAACTGACTGCCAACGCCGCGCGCGCCGGCGCGCTGGTGGAACAATCGTCAGCCATGGCGACCCTGCTCACGCCGGAAATTGGTTACGATAAAGCGGCCGCCATCGCCAAAGAGGCGCTGGAAACGGGGCGCACGGTGCGCGAGGTCGCTTTCGAAAAGAGCGGAATCTCGCGCGATAGAATCGAGCAGCTTCTGAAATAGCGCCTCGGCTCTTCACCGCGTCAAAGAGCGCCCAGAATTTCCTCGGCGTGGCCTTCGGGCTTGACTCCCGTGAAGATTTTCGTGATCTTGCCGTTATCGATCAGGAAGGTGGTGCGTGCCACGCCCATCACCATCTTGCCGTACATGTTTTTTTCCTTCATGACGCCGTAGAGGTTGGCGATGGTCTTGTCGTCGTCCGCCAGCAGGGTGAAGTTGAGCTCGAACTTCTCCTTGAACTTCGATTGCGCTTTCGTCGTATCGGGCGAGACGCCGAGCACGGTCACGCCTTTCTTCTCGAACTTCTTCGCCGTATCGCGGAACTCGCAGGCTTCAATGGTGCAGCCAGGCGTATCGGCGCGGGGATAGAAATAGAGCACGATGCGCTCGTGCTGGTGCTTTGCGAGATCGAACTCCTCGCCTGTATCGGTGAGAACTTTGAATTCGGGGGCTTTGTCGCCTTCTTTTAGCATGTCGTTGTCTCCCTGTGTAAACTACCCGAGTCTGGACTTCAGCAATTCATTAACCGCCGCCGGATTCGCCTGACCGCGCGATTGCTTCATCACCTGGCCGACAAGAAATCCGATCACCGCCGTCTTGCCGCTGCGGAACTGCTCAACCTGCTTCGGATTGGCCGCGATCACCTCGTCCACAATCTTGCCGAGCGCGCCAGAATCGCTGATCTGGCGGAGGCCTTCCCGTTCCATCACGTTCGCAGCGCTATCGCCGGATTCAAACATTTTTTCCAGAACTTCCTTGGCCAGTTTGCCGGAAAGTTCGCCAGTCGAGATCAGGCCGATCAGTTCGCCAAGTGCCTGCGCACCCACGGGCGATTCGTCAATGGGCTTGTCCGCAGTTTTCAGCAGCGCGGCCAGGTCGCCCATCACCCAGTTGGCGGCGGTTTTCGGATCTTTAACGGCCGCGACCACTGCGTCGTAGTATTCGCCGATCGCGCGCGACTGCGTCAGCACGTCCGCGTCGTATTCGCTCAGTCCGTAGCCTTCGATGAAACGTTTGCGCTTCACCGCGGGCAGTTCCGGCATAGTGGCGCGGACCGCATTCAGCCATTGCTCGCTCACGCGCAGCGGCACCAGATCGGGTTCGGGGAAATAGCGGTAATCGTGTGCGTCCTCTTTGCTGCGCATCCCGACGGTTTCGCCGCTATCGGGATCGAACAGACGCGTCTCCTGAAACATGCGTCCGCCCGTTTCCGCAAGCGCCACCTGGCGGGCGATTTCGTATTCGATCGCCTGCTTCAGGAAGCGGAACGAATTGAGATTCTTGACTTCCGCGCGAATGCCGAATTTTTCCGCGCCTTTGAGGCGCACCGAAACATTGGCATCGCAGCGCAGGTGGCCCTTTTCCATATCGCAGGTGGAAACCCCGACGAATTGCAGGGCCTGCTTCACTTCCGCGAAGTACGCGACGGCCTCGTCGGAAGAGCGCATGTCGGGCTCGCTGACGATTTCGATCAGCGGTGTGCCGCTGCGGTTGAGATCCACGTAGGTATAGCGCGCGGAGTCTTTGAAGCCATCGTGCTGGCTCTTGCCGGCATCGTCTTCCATGTGGATGCGCGTCACCCCAATTCGCTTCGGTGCGGCATCCACCATAATATCGACAAAGCCGCGTTCGCAGAGTGGCTGATCGTATTGCGAAATCTGGTAACCCTTGGGAGAATCCGGATAGAAGTAGTTCTTGCGAGCGAAGCGGGAGACCGGATTCACAACGCAGTTCAGCGCGAAAGAAGCCTTGAGCGCAAGTTCCACGGCTTCGCGGCTTAGGACAGGCAAAGCGCCCGGCAGCGCGAGACAGACCGGGCAGACGTTGGTGTTCGGCGGCGCGCCGAAGCCAGCCGGGCAGCCGCAAAAAATCTTGGTGCGTGTCGCCAGCTGGCAGTGAACTTCCAGCCCGATGACGGGCTCGTATCTGGCAATGAGGTCGGCTGAAGCGAGTTCCATAGAAGCGATGTCAGCGATCTCAGCGCTGATTATTCAGGATATCGAGGTTACTTCGGCGGCTTAGGTTTCGGTCCGGCCGGACCGCTCAGCAGCTTGTAGACTTCGCGCTTGGAAAGCCCCCGCTCCCGGGCGACGGTCTTCATGGCTTCCATACGTTCCACGCCGGCGGCAATGAGACCCTGGATCATCTCTTCCACCGGTACGTTTTCCGCCGGCGGCGTGAGCGACTTGCCGATCAGCACGACAAATTCGCCGCGCACGGAATCGCGCGCGGCGAGCGTAGCCGCTATCTCGGTCGCGGTGCCGCGCAAAACCTCTTCGTACATCTTCGTCAGTTCGCGGGCCGCCACTATTTCGCGATTCCCCAGGACAGCCGCGATATCTTCCAGCGTTTCCACGATGCGATGCGGCGCTTCATAAAAAATCAGCGTCGCAGCTTCATCGGCCAGCGATTCGAGCAGGCGCTGGCGCTGACCCTGTTTGGGAGGCAGAAAGCCGCCGAAATGGAACTGATCTGTGGGAAGACCCGAAACGACCAGTGCCGCCAGCAAAGCCGAGGGCCCGGGGAGTGGCTCGATGCGAACCCCGGCCAGCACCGCGGCGCGGACCAGTCGATAGCCAGGATCGGAAAGCAGCGGCGTGCCCGCATCGGACACCAGCGCCCCGGATTCCCCCTGCCCGATGAGTTCGATCAGTTCGGCGGCGCGCTCCGTCTCGTTGTGTTCGTGATAGCTGATGGTGCGGGTCGCGATGCCGTAGTGGTCCAGCAGGCGCCGCGTGGTGCGGGTATCTTCGCACGCAATCCAGTCGGCTTCTTTGAGTATCCGCACCGCGCGGTACGTGATGTCTTCCAGATTACCGATGGGTGTGGAAACCACGTACAGGCGGCCGGGCATAAACCGAGTATAGGGTGATCGGCCAGCCTGTACATGGAAAGCCTGTCAGATGAGGCGGGCGGTATCGCGAACAGCCGATTGCTTTCGCGCCGCCGCGGAGACCCGCTGGGCCGCGGCCGTCGCCGCCGCCGAACTCCGGACCAGCGATTCCGGCATGTCCTCCGCGGCCCCGCATTGCGCCAGTTCAAACCGATTCCGCACATCCAGCTTATGAAACAGCCGAAACAGGTAGATCTTCACGGTGCCTTCGGTGATGCCCATTTCGACGGCAATCTGCTTATTGCGCAAACCCTGGCGCAGTAACCCCACTATTTCGCGCTCGCGCGGGGTCAGGGTCACACGGCGGCGTGCGGGCAGGGCTTCGCGGGTTCCGGCGAAGCCGATCTGCATTTCCCCTCCGGCAACGCGCCGCAGAGAATCGGCCAGATGCTCGGCCGAAGACGATCGCTCCACTATGCCGCGCACTCCGAATTCGAGCGCCCGAAATACGGTATCGAGCGGCATCGATTCCGCCCAAAGGACCACCGGACAACCCGGCAACTGGCCATTGATCGCCGTCAGATCTCCGAACGTCAGACCGGCTGTGAGATCCATCAATACGAGGTCCGGCGGCGATACGGGCCCGGTTTCAACGGGCAGGGAGACCACGTTACAAACCGCCACTTCAAATCCGCGGCTACCAAGAACTTCCTGAAATCCACCCAGTAAAACCGGCTGGTCACTGACTAAGAGAACTTTCGACACTTCACGCCTCCGGGTATAAATGCGGCTAAGATAATGACTTCCGGTCGACCGCTGAATGATGGCTAAATATTGCCGACCGGTCCGCCCGCCGCCGTACCCGGCCGGGATAAATTGCCTTTTGCCGCTTCTGTCGAGCGGCTTGGTGTAGTCTTCCCGTCTGCCGGAGCAGCGGTTTTTTGTGGTCCTGCCTGCGCAGGGGTGCGGCGCGTTCTGAACTCGTACTTCTCGATTGTCATGGCGGCCACGCCTTTGACGTTGCGAACAATGCGGCCTTCCGCCACCAGTTTGAGCGGTATCTGGTTTTCCAGCCTGGCCGGCCAGTCCACGGAAACCTGAATGAGTTGCCCTGGTTCGAGCGCCTCATCGGCTCGGAACAAAACGCCCTTGCTGCTGATGTTCAGCGTTTCGCTGGTGCCCTGACCGGAAAGAAACGGCTTCTCAAGCGACTGATAACTGACGGCGAGGTGGCAATCGAAGCGCGCGTTGGTACGCCGCTCCGCCTCTTTGCTGGCACTCATCTGGCCTCCGGCACTGGTGAGTGCGCCTAACACCGATCTCTGGAAATTGGCCACATCCAGATCCTCGTAACAAAAGAAATCGTGCGCGCCTTTTCGCACCGCGGTCACTGCGGTATCCCGATCCTGTGCGTGGCAGAGCAGAATAACGGGCGTCTTCGGAGCATGCTGCTGCAAGTGGTGCAGCGTCGCCAGCCCCTGCCCGTCCGGCAGATAGAGTTCGGAGAGAATCAGATCGAAGGCGCCGTCCTGAATCGCGCGCAGGCCATCGAACAGAGCCTCCGTCCGCGTACATTCGACGACGGCGGTGTCGCTGTTACGAATCGCCGCTTCGAGTTTATCGGCGGTACCTGCATCGGCGCTGATGAATAGTACTGAGTACCCGTTCATTCCAGATAACTTGTTACCAGCATACCCCCGTTGGGTCGCGAATGTTGGTGTCATTTTGGCATTTCGCGCGGAAGCGCGCGAACCGGATCGAAACTGGCTCATGCCGCCCTCCGCGACGGGCTGGCGCTCTCGTCGGCGGCCAGGCGAGCCGCCAGTTTCACCACAGCCTTACCGAAGGGCGTTTCCGCGGGAAACGCCAGGCGATCTTTAGGAATGCCGGACATAGCGACGCGATCAGCCGGGATCACGCCGAACAGGCGCATTTCGAACATTTGTTCCACGCTTTCAATCCAGAAATCTCTGGGGGTATTCTCGCTCATACTTAGAATCAGCCGAATCCGGCTTCTTTCAAAACCCCGGCTGGTCAGTGTCTGCAGAATATACCGAGTCTGGTAGAGGGCCAGGACATCGGGCGCCGTGGCGACCAGAAGCTCATCCACATGCTGCAGAAACGCCCAGGTACCCGGATTGAGTTGCCGGCCAAGGTCAGCCAGCACAAGCGGATAGCTGCGCGTCAGGTGACGAAACAGGCTTTCGATCCGCCAGGGCTCGGGCAGCGCCGTGCTGCCGGTCTCCGGCCCCGCCATCATATCCACCGCGGGCGAAAGCGGCGTGAAAAACTCCGACCAGTTTGAAGAACTCAGCTTGCGTACAGAATCGAACGTTTCCCCTGCCCGTCGCCGGGGTTTCAGGTGGCAAACCCGATGCACCGCGGGCGACTGATAGTCCAGATCGGCGACCAGGATCTTTCTGGAGGGGTCGGCCTGCCCTAAGGCGAGCCCCAGATGGCAAGCGAGCGTCGTCGCGCCACAGCCGCCTTTGGCCGAGACAATTCCGATGATTCTGCCCTGCACCGCCTCGGCCGGACGCGAGGAATCGAGTCTGGCCGCAATACGGTCCAGAGCGCCAAAAATCGCAGGACTGATGGGAAGGCTCAGAAATTCGCTGGCCCCGGCCCGAAGCGCACTGATCATCTGGACCGGGTCCGCGCTCACGTGGACTGCTGCCACCAGCGGAATACCATCGGCCCCCTGAACGGCTGCCAGCCACTCGCTGGCGGGCACGGAAGTTGCCGATAATTCGACGAAAAGCAGATCGGGCCGATCCCGCTCAATCAGGGCAAAAATTTCCAGCACCGACGCTGACGCTGAGACCTGAAATACGCACGTTGCGCGCACCTCGGCCAGCGCCGCGGCGATTTCGGCAGCGAGAGCCGGGTCTTGAACCACCATTCCGGCCCGCCACGGCCACGCGGACTGTCCCGGAGAGTCGAAATTTCTGGTGTCCAATGGCATCGCTGATTCTAAGACATTAGTAACATCTAACGCGCCCCGGGGACAGACTGTCTTTAGGCTATATAACTAATTGCCGCTGACTGGGGTTGTATTACCAGCGGCTATTCGGTACCAGGCTGGCTTGGTGAACCTATGGATGCAATGAGAATCCGGACGGCAAAGCTGCCTCAAGATCGATTCGTTCTCCGGTGATGGGGTGGTGGAATTTCAGATACTGGGCGTGCAGAAGATATCCTCCATCGCCGGGGAGGCCAGGCAGGTCTTCAAGAGGCTTGCCGGTTAAGCCGTACAAAGGATCGCCTACCAGGGGATGGCCGATGGATGCCAGATGGATTCTGATTTGATGCGGGCGGCCCGAATGCAGGCTTACCTCAAATGTTGTGGTGCCGGTTGTGGTGCCGGTTGTGGTGCCGGTTGTGGTGCTAATGTTGCGCGAGATCACCTTTGCCAATGACTTTGACGGTTTACCTCTTGGATTGGCGGCCCACACGGAACCGATGAGCGGGTGCGGTACGAGGCCGATCGGGGCGAGGATTTCCCAGGCGTCCTGCTGTGCAATGTTTTGAGCCAGCGCCCGGTAGATTTTTTGAATCCTGGGCGTATTCCAGTTTGCGACCAGACCAGCGGCCGCCTGCGGTGTTTTGGCGAAAAGGACGATGCCTGTAGTGGCTCGGCCCAACCGGTGGACAGGATTTGCGTCGGGGGTTCGCTGTTGCACCAGGTGAAGGAGGGTGTTTTCCATGAAACCGCCGCCAGGCAGGGTGGGCAGTCCGCTGGGTTTGTCGACGGCCAACAGGTCGGAGTCTTCAAACAGGACTTCGAAGTGCCGGGGGGAATCTGGTTCCATCCAGGGTGGACGGTTCCAGACAAGCGTTTGGCCCAAAATGACCGATTCGCCCCCGGTGGCCGTGACACCGTTGAGGGTGACTTCGCCGTTGTTCAGTTTTTGTTGCCAGGCTTGCGCGGTTGAGTGGAGGTAAAGGCTTGCCAAATGGGAGAGCAGGGTTTGTCCATGGTATTTGCTGCTGATGATCGTGGTGTAGGCATAGCCCCGGTTGAGCATGTAGTTTGAGCCTAAGCGATAGGATTCGCCCAGTCCCTACGGAACCAGCGCCCCCGAATCCAGAAACGGGATATCCCCTTCAAGGAAATCGTACGCGCGGAGCCGCCCGGCCGTTTCCCAAACAATCCGCTCGAAAATCAAATTCTCAACCTCGCCGCGCCAATCCGCCACACGCAAAAACACCAGCAGGATAGGCTTCTTCCCCGGGTACCCGAACTCATAGCGCGTAATCTCCGTCGCAGGCTCCGACTCGATCCCAAGCTCTTCCCGAAGCTCGCGCTGCAGTGCGGCCACCGGCGTTTCGCCCGCTTCCACCTTGCCACCCGGAAACTCCCACTTGAGCGCATGTGGCTGGTCGGCGCGCCGGCGGCAGATCAGGATCAGGCCCTCGCGCTGTAATATCCCGGCCACAACAACGGTCGGGGCGTTTGGGAATGGGGTGCCAGGCAACAAGACGACAGTTTACACTTGTGCTTTGCCGTGAGCCCCGAACTAATCGACCACTTTCGCAATCCGCGCAACGTCGGCGCGCTGCCGCCGCCCGCCATCACGGCAGAGGCCTCGAATCCGGTTTGCGGCGATATCCTGCGCCTCTCCGTGCGCATGGAAGCGGGGCACGTCGCTGAGGTGGCATACAAGGTGCGCGGCTGCGCGGCTTCCATCGCCGCCGGATCCGCGTTGACGGAACTGCTGGCCGGGCGCGACTGCGCTGGCATGGCGCTCATCGACGCCGCAGCCGTCGATAGCGCGGTAGGCGGTCTGTCGAACGAATCGAAACACGCCGCCGCGTTGTGTGTGGATGCCGTCCGTGCCATCCTGAAGCTGTGTTGACGACCAAACAGACCGCGCTGCTTTGCGCCGCCACCGCTCTTGCCGTGCTGAGCAATGCGGCCCCGCCAAGCGTGGAGGAACAACTCGCCCAGGCTCGCAATCTGGGCAAGGCGTTTTACGAAAATCCCACCACAGGCGCTCAAGCGGTTACGGAGTTTAAAAAAGCGCTCGACCTCGCACCCGCTTCCGACCGTGAAAAGCTGAACTATGCCCTGGCGCTGCTGCGTGCGGGCCAGTCGGACGCGGCGGTGCCGATTCTCAAAGACGTGCAGAAGCACGATCCCTCGCTGCCGCACACCTGGTTCAACCTCGGAATCTATTACAAGAAGAATGGCGACGAAGACCTCGCGATCGAACAATTCCGGCAGATGCTGAAGCTGACTCCCGATGAGCCGATCGCGCATTACCAGCTCGGCACGCTCCTCAAAACGGACCATCCGCAGGAAGGGATCGCGGAATTTGTCAGGGCTGAGCAGCTGAATCCGAATCTTGCCGCTGCGCATTTCCAGCTGTACAACCTCTACCGGCAAACCGGGCAAAACGATAACGCCCAGCGCGAATTTCAAACCTGGCAGGACGTGAAAAAGCAGCAGGAAGGCGCGCCGATCCCTGAGGATGTCGATTGGTGCAACTACGCGGAAATCTACGATCCCCCGCAAGCCGTCACTCCTGTGATCACCGCCACCACGCCGGTCTACACCGATACAACCCTCGCGGGCAAGGCCGATCCGAAGACCGCTGGCATGACGCTGATCGATGCCACAGGCAAGGGGCAAACGGATTTGCTCGTCTGGTCGGCCGGGGGCGTGAATCTCTACGCAAAAGGCGCAAATCGCGTCGCCGATTCCGGGCTTGCCGCCCTCAAAGGCGTCGTCTTCATCGCTCCCGGCGATTTCAATAACGACGGCCTGATGGATCTTTGCGTAGTCACCGAAACCGGCGCGGCGCTCTATCGCAACACCGGCGGCAAATTTGTGAAATCGCCGCTCACATTGCCGCAGCGCACCTATGAGCGAGCGGTCTGGATCGATTACGACCACGATGGCGATCTCGACCTGATGCTCCTCGGCGACAAGCCTGCACTGATGCGCAATCAGGGCGAAGCGGGCTTTGCCGATCATACAGACGAGTTCCCGTTAGCCGCGTCGGCGCACCCTGTCGACGCGTGGAAGCTTCGCGTAGTGCCGGATACGAAGGCCTTCGATCTGGCCGTGATTTATTCCAACCACGCGCCGGTTCTCTATCGCGATCAGCTCGGAGGCCATTACGATGCGACCGCGTACAACGGTGTCGCGCGCGAGCTGACGCAGCTCGAAGCCGATTTCGATGGCGATGGCCGCATCGATCGCGCGCGCGTCGCGCAGGATGGCGCCGTTCACCTGATGCACAATCGCACCATCCCGCAGGATCACTGGATTCGCGTGCAACTCACCGGCGTGAAGAGCCTGAAGCTTGCGCAGGATGCCGAAGTGGAGATCAAAACCGGACTGCTGTATGAGAAGCGCATGTACGAAGGCGTCCCGCTGACGTTCAATACCGGCGCGTACGCGAATATCGACACGGTCCGCATTACCTGGTCGAATGGATTGATCCAGAACGAGACGCAACAGCCCGCCAACAAAGCCTACAAGTACGAAGAAGCGCAACGGGCATCGGGTTCGTGTCCGATGATTTGGACATGGAACGGCGCGGGCTTCGAATTCATTACCGACGTGCTGGGCGTGGCTCCGCTGGGCGCGGCCGATGGGGATGGTTCGTACTTCCCGGTGGATCATCAGGAGTTTGTCTCCATCCCCGGCCGCGCATTGAAACCGGTGAACGGCTATTACGACGTGCGCATCACGGAGGAACTGAGCGAAGTTTCCTATCTGGACCAGGTGCGCCTGTTTGCCATGGATCATCCCGCCGGCACCGAGATCTATACCAATGAAAAATTCAAAAGTCCGCCGTTTCCCGACGAGCGCCTGTTCGGCGTGACGCGCCGAGTCTATCCTGTGGCCGCGCATGAATTTTCCGGCAGCGCAAAGCCGCAGGATGTCTTGCCCCTGCTCCTGGCAACGGATCAAAAGTATCCCGATCGGTTCGCCCGCAACGAACTCGGCGTAGCGGAAATGCACACGCTCGAACTGGACTTCTCGGGCGCGGCAAAATCGGGCAGCGCCGTATTGCTGCTCCACGGCTGGGTGGACTGGGCCGATGGCAGCACCTTCCGCGCCGCATCGCAGGAAAGCAAGGCTGGCCTGGTCATGCCGTATCTCCAGATGCAGGACGCTGCCGGAAAATGGCAGACCGTCAATCAGGATATGGGCATGCCTTCGGGCAAGCCGAAGACGATTGCGGTGGACCTGAAGTTCCTCTCCGCCAGCCGCAAGCTGCGCATCGTGACGAATCTATGCGTGTATTGGGACGAGATCTTTCTCAGCCAGGATTCCGGCCTGCCGCAGGTGAACCAGAGAGAAGCCGCGCTGCTCTCGGCCGATCTCGGCTTCCGCGGCTTTTCCGAATCGCGCATCGATGCCCAACGCAAGCAGCCCGATACCTACGTCTATTCGAGTGTTGCGCCCACCTCGTACTGGAATCCCACGCCAGGCCTTTATACACGCTATGGCGACGTGCACGAACTGGCGAAAGATGTGGACGACAAGCTGATCGTCATGGGCTCCGGCGACGAACTGAAGCTGCGTTTTCGCGCCGATGCCTTCCCCCCTCTGCCCGAGGGCTGGACCCGCGATTACCTGCTGAAAGTGGACGGCTGGGCGAAAGACAGCGATGCCAATACCGCGTTTCCCAACAGCGTGGAGCCGCTGCCCTTCCATGCCATGAGCGTCTATCCGTATCCGAAGGCCGAGCACTTTCCCGACGACGCGGCTCATGAAAAATACCGCCGCGACTACAACACCAGACCGGCGCTGAAGCTGTTACGGCCTCTGGGCCTGTGAGGTAACATGACGTCTTTTCTGCATCCGCGCGATGAAATCCTCCAGGCGATGGAGCGAATCTACAGCTACCGGATGACCACCACATCCGGCGGCAATCTTTCCATTCGCGAACCGAACGGCGACGTGTGGATCACGCCCGCGCGCGTAGATAAAGGCAGTCTCGGCCGTGCCGATATCGTACTGGTTCGCGCCGATGGCACCGTGGAAGGCAAGCATCCGCCATCGTCGGAACTGCCGCTGCATCGGGCCATTTACCAGGCGCGGCCCGGCGTGCATGGAATTGTTCACGCGCACCCGGTCGCGCTGGTCGCGTTCAGCCTGGCCCATCTGGTTCCCAACACGCGCCTGTTCCATCAGGCGTGGCACGTATGCGGCGAGCCTGGCTTCGCGCCCTACGCGTTGCCGGGAACCGCGGCGCTCGGCGCGAGCGTGGCGGGCGCTTTTTCGCAGGGCCACGATTGCGTGATACTGGAAAATCACGGCGTGGTGACCGCCGGAGAGAATCTTCAGCAGGCCTTCCGCCGCTTCGAGACGTTCGAGTTTACCGGCAAGACGATCATCAAAGCGCGCTTGCTGGGACGCGAGGTTCGTTATCTCACCGATGCGGAAATTGAGCTCGGCGCAGCGAGGCGCGGCGTGCCGTCGTTTCCCCGCAGTGAGCCCGGCAGCGCGGAAAAGGAACTGCGCGGACATCTGCGAAACTTCGTTCATCGCGCCTACCGCCAGCGTCTCTTTATCAGCACGCAGGGAAGTTTTTCGGCACGCCTGGCTCAAGGGACCGGCAATTCGTTCGTGATGACTCCTTCGCAGGTGGATCGCGAAAGACTCGCCACGGAGGACCTGGCGCTCGTCGTCGAAGGCAAAGCCGAGGCGGGCTCCACACCCAGTCGCGCGACCGCGCTGCACGACGCCATCTATCGCCGGCATCCGAAAGTCGGCGCGATTATCAACGCCTATCCGGTGAACGCAACGGCGTTCAGCGTAACGGGTACTGAAGTGGAAACCCGCACGATTCCCGAAAGCTACGTAGTGGTGCGCAGTCTCGGGACCGCAAATTACGCGATGCAGTTCGAGGATCCGAATGCCCTGGCCGCTCTGATTTCTCCCGCACAGCCCGCGCTGATCGTAGCGAACGGCGGAGTGCTGGTCACCGGCCGCGACGTGCTGGAAGCTTACGACCGTCTGGAGGTGCTCGAATCGACGGCCGAAGCGATCATCAATTCACGCGCGCTGGGCCCCATGGCGCCCATGCCGGACGACGTGATCCGGGATCTGGAAGCGGCGTTTTTCCCGGCTGGCTATTGAGTGCCCAGTTGGCCTTCCACACGAGTCAGTTGCTTTCTTGCGATCACCGCCTCTTCCGTTTTCGGCGAAGAGGCAAGGTAGCTCCGCAGGGCTTCGGCGCCCCCCTCAGATCTTTGCGCGCGATCGGCACAAGCCCCAGCAAGTACTGCGCGCGCGGGTTCTTATCCAGCTTCATCTCGGCCCGCACGCTCCGCTCCGCCTGCTCGAACCGCCCCAGATTGTAATTCGCCATGGCGTTGAAATACCATGCCATCGGGGAATTCATCGGGTCCAGTCGCACCGCGCGATTCAGATACCGCGCAGCGTCCTCCCACTTTGACTGATCCGATGCCATGTAGCCTAATTCCTGCCACGGACCCACCAGCTTGCCGTCCAGGTCCATCGCTTTCTGGAAATCTTCGTGCGCGGCGTCTTTCGCGCCCAGTTGCTCCTGCACCCGTCCCAGGCTAAACCACGCGTCCGCATACTGTGGGTAAGTTGCCACCGACTTCTGAAAGCTCGGGGCGGCATCGGACAGTTTATTCGCCCGCGCCTGTTCGGTGCCCTTATCGAAATTCTTCTTCGCGTCCTTCGGCGCCTTGAGCGCCAGCAGACTCACCACCCGACCTTCGTCGCCGGTAACCCGGTGCAGCACAATCGTCCCGACGTCGAAACGATCGAAAGCCGAATGCTGGTACAAACTCACATTGCTGCTCGCGTATCCCGGGGATTCTGCCCGCAGATCGCAATCGGCCAGCGGATCCGTCATGCGACCGCCGCTGCCGGCATTGCCGCCTGTGGCATTGTTGCCTGCCGCATTACCGCTGCCCGAAGGCGAATTCGAACCGGAGCCGGAACCACTGCCACCACCGCCGCCGCTGCCAAAATTCCGCCCATTTTCCGACACGTCTTCAAACACGCCCCCGGTGTCGCCCCATAGAAATCCAAAGTCGCCCGCGGGACTCGTATGGGCCACCGCGCGCCGCTGACTGCCGCAAATAGACTGGATGTCGACGTTGCCTGGCAATGGCGAACCGTCGTCCACAATCACGGTGCCCGAAAGATAGATGGGCTTCGGTAAGGTGATGACCGGCGCCGGAGTGGTTGGCGCAGGAGTGCCTGGCGACGGAGTGGTCGCCGGTGGAGCGGTTGCCGTCGGATTAGCTGGAGCCGCAGGGGATGTGCCGCCGCTCTTCTGGGCCCATAGGCACACCAACCCAACGATTGCCATCAACAGGAACCCAAGCGCTGATTTCATGGCGACCCCCTTCCGGGACGAATTGCGCCAATTATGTCATAATCCGGGAGCAAGGTTGTGCCCTCCCGTTCGGTCCGCTTTCGTGGCCAAGGCACAATAAAAGTCGACTATGTCTCCTCAACCGATTCACCCCGAGAGCAGAGAACTCCTTGGCAAACTCAGCGGCCTTCTGATCGATCAGCACAAGTTGCTTCTTGATCGCGAGCGCGCCGTCTACGAAAAAGCTAATGGACCGATTGCCGGCCCGGGCCCGTTCCTCACACTAGTCCTTGGAGACCCGCACTTCGCCTGGCTCAAGCAGATATCCGGCCTTGTGGTGGCGATCGACGAAGCGCTGTCCCGCCGCAGCACCGCGGAACAGCCGGTGGCCGATGCGCTGTTAGCGCAGGCGCGCGAAATGATGAGACCACGTGAACACGGCTCCGATTTCCAGACGCGCTACTACAACGCGGTTCAGGAATCGCCCGACATCGTGATCGTGCAGTGCCGCATTGAACAACTCATCGGCATCTGACAACACGCTAAACCCTAATCTGCCCGCGTGCAGGGGGATATCATGTTCGGTGCAGTCTCAGGAAAGAGAGTTTCGTCTTATGAACAAAGCCTTGCTGTGCGTCCCCCTGCTCGGGGCTCTGCTTTTACCGCTCGCGTTTGGTCAGGCCCCCGCAGGTGCGTCCGGCGGTCGTGGCCGTGGTGGCCCCGCGTTCGGCAGCGGCTTTCAGGCGCTTCGCTCACCCCAGGTGATGACCGATGGCCATGTCGCGTTTCGCTACCGCAACCCAAACGCGAAAGCCGTCATCCTGGTCCCCGAACCCGGCGACAGCGTGCCCATGATCAAAGGCGACGATGGCGTCTGGACCGTGACCATGGGCCCCCTCCAGCCCGACGTCTACGCCTACAGCTTCACCGTCGATGGCGTCGGCATGCCCGATCCGTCAAGCGGCGCAGTCATGAAGACCGGACGCCCCAACGCCGCGGGCGAACTCGGCGCGTCCGGCAACTGGCAGAGCCAGTTCCTCGTCCCCGGCAATCCCGCCGAGCCGTGGGAACTGACCAGCATTCCGCACGGCGCTCTGGCTCACGTAACGTTCTATTCCAAAGCGATGGAAGCTTACCGCGACTACTACGTCTACACGCCGCCCGCCTTCGATCCGAAGCGCTCCCGCCGTTATCCCGTGCTCTACCTGCAACACGGCGCTGGCGAGAACGCGGCCGGCTGGTCCGATATCGGCAAAGCGAATCTCATCATGGATTCGCTGATCGCAGCCGGCAAATCGAAGGAAATGATTGTCGTGATGCCGCTCGGTCACCCCGCGCAGCCCTTGCCCGCCGTCACCGATCCGAACGCTCCCCCGCCAGCGAATGACTTTGGCGGACGCGGCGGCGCAGGTGGCGGACGCGGCGGCGCAGGTGGCGGACGCGGCGGCGCAGGTGGCGGACGCGGAGCTTCAGGGAACGCGGGCCAGCCCGTCGTCACCCCGTACTTCACCTCGCTGCTGACCGAGATCATGCCGCAGGTGGAAAAAAATTACAACGCCGGCAACACGAAGGCCACGCGCGCCATCGCCGGCCTCTCCATGGGCGGCGGCCAGACCGAGCAGATCGCGCTCCTGCACCCCGAACTCTTCAACTATGTCGGCATGTTTTCGCCCGCGGTAGGCGGAGGCCGTGGCGGAACCACCACGCTTCCCGCCGCGCTCACACCCGCCTGGGCAAAACAATTTAAGCTCTTCTGGATTGCCTGCGGCAGTGAAGACACGCTGGTCGGCCCTTCTGTCGTAGCGTTCAAAGCCGCGCTCAAACAGAACAACGTGCCGTTCACCGATATCGTGACGCCGGGCACTCACTCCTACACCGTCTGGAAGCGCAATCTTGTCGCGTTCGCTCCGCTGCTGTTCCAGTAAGCGGCAGCTTCCACTCAAGCTTGGCGCAGCAACTCGGTTCTGTACTTCGCCGCCACAGCCCCGGCGCGCGCCAGGAACGCCTCCTGCATAGCGGCGTCGGGTTTCGGAGGCGCGGTCGTGCGCGTCGCCACCGGCACGCCCACTTCAAGGAACATTTCTTCCAGCCCCGCGGGCGAGCACATACACAGCAACCGCGCCGCTTCCTGCGACTCGTTTCTGAACTGGTGCGGCGCATTAGCCGGAATATTAATAACCTGCCCCGCCCGCACCGTCTGCCGCTGGCCGCGAAACGTAGCCTCGATCTCGCCTTCCAGCACCGTGAACGATTCCTCAAAATCGTGCCGATGCGGAGGCGGACCCCCACCCGGCGGAACGTGCATGTCAATCAGACAGTAGCGCCCCGCCGTATCCTTCCCCGATAGCAAAATCGTGTACGTGTCGCCCGCTACGCCAAGATGCGGCAGGCCCGGATCGTCCGCCTCGGAAAGCGTCAGCCCGCGCGTCGCATCGTCTGCCGGAATCGTACTCAATACCCCGCCGCCGTGCCCGATCTCCGCGGATCGCCCGCCCCCTGTAGCCACCCGCCATCGATCAGAATCATCTCCACCTCCGCCGTCACCGGCCCGCCCTCGTAGCGCGCGTCATGGCCCCGCGCCTTCAGCAGGTCAATCGTATCCGGCGAAATTCCCTTCTCCATCGTGATCCGGTCCGGCATCCATTGATGATGAATCCGCGGCGCGTCCACCGCGTCCTGCGCGTTCATTCCGAAATCCACCACATTCACAAACGCCTGCAAAATCGCCGATGGAATTCGCGACCCTCCCGGTCCGCCCAGCACGGCGAACAGCTTGCCATCCTTCAGCACAATCGTCGGCGCCATCGACGACAGCGGCCGCTTGCCCGGCGCAATAATATTCGCCTGCCCCTGCACCAGACCAAACAAATTCGGCGCGCCCGCCTTCGACGTGAAATCGTCCATCTCGTTATTCAGCAGCAGCCCGAGCCCCGGCACCGTAATGCCATTCCCAAAGCCGCCGTTCAGCGTAAACGTGACCGCAACCGCATTCCCGTCCGCGTCCACCACGTCGAAATGCGTCGTCTCCGAACTCTCTGCGCCCGCCGGCTTGCCCGGCCCCACCACATTGCTCGGCGTCGCGTGTAAGGGGTCGATCGATGCTCTCCGGCTCGCGATATACGCCGGATCGAGCAGACCCGCAATCGGGTTCTTCACGAAGTCCGGATCGCCCAGATACTGAGCCCGGTCGGCGTAAAAACGCCGCATTACCTCCGCCTCATAATGCAGCGACGATGCCGATCCGAAGCCGCCTTTCTCGTAACCCGTGCCTTCCAGCATCCCAAGCATCTGTATGATTCCGAGCCCGCCCCCGCTCGGCGGCGCAGCCGTAATAATGGTGTAGTTGCGATACTTGCCCGTGAGCGGCGCCCGCTCCACCGCCTTGTAATTCTTCAGATCGTCCAGTGTGATCAGCCCGCCATTGGCTTCCATTGCCGCTGCCAGCGTGTGCGCCGTCTCGCCCAGATAAAACTCATCCGGCCCCTTCTCCGCGATCCGCGTCAGCGTCCGCGCCAGATCCGGAAACGTAACCGTCTCCCCCGCCTCGAAAAACTTGCCATCGCGCTGATAAACCCGTTTCGATTCCGGATTGTTCGCCACGCTGCGCGCCGTCCGCAGCATTTCCGCCAGCGCGTACGGAGCCGGGAACCCCTTCGCCGCCATCGTGATCGCTGGCTCCAGATCCTCCGCCCATTTCAGCTTGCCGTATTTCTTCTGCGCCAGTTCGAACCCGCGCACCGTTCCCGGCACGCCCGACGACTTCCAGCCCGTCGAGCTCTCTCGCGTCGCATTCCCGTTGGCATCCAGATACATGTCCTTCGATGCCTTACCCGGCGCCTCTTCGCGGAAGTCGATAAACGTGCTGGTCCCGTCGGCCAGGCGAATCGTCATGAAACCGCCCCCGCCCAGCGCGGCCGCGAAAGGATACGCGGCATTCAGCGCAAACCCCACCGCCACTGCCGCGTCGATCGCGTTGCCACCGCGCTGCAGGATCGCGATCCCCGCCTGCTCAGCGGGTTGCGACGCCACCACCATGGCGTGCCGCGCCCTCACCGGCTCACGCGCGCTCAAAGGCACGCCGCAAAAATAAGCCACGGAATTGAAAATGAAGAACGCGGAAAACGCGCTGCGAAATATGTTTTTGTGCATTGGCCTCTCCTCTTCTTCTAAAACGCTGCGTCAGCCCTGCTTTTTCTGCAACTGCTGCGCTACCTTCTCCACTTCTCCCCACACCCGAAGCAGATTGCCGCTCCACAGCTTTCCAATCTGCTCTTCCGTATAACCGCGCCGCACCAGCTCCAGCGTGACGTTGAAAGCCTCCGCCGCGCTGTTCCAGCCGTCGATCCCGCCCCCGCCATCGAAGTCCGACGAAATCCCCACATGATCGATCCCAATCAGCTTCACCGCGTAATCGATATGATTCACGAAGTCCTTCACATTGGCCCGGCCCGCCGGCGGCAACTTCGCGTCGATCTCAGCCAGGCGTTTATCGTATTCCGCACGGCGTTCCGGTGAAAGCGTCTCCAGACCCGTCGCCCCTCGCCCACGCCCGCCGGCACCACCCGCACCCCGACCCTGCGACGCAGCGCTACCGGCGCTTTCTACCGGGCATCCCCGATCCGAGGCCGCCCCCGCGCCACGACCGCGCCCTCCTCCGCCGCCGCCGCTGCCACCGCGTCCGCCCGCCGCCGCAAGCCCGAACTCGTCGCGCAGCTTCGCCAGCGCCTCCGTGCGTTCCTTCGAATCCACCTTGATGTAAGAAGCAAACCCGACAATCTGCACCACGCCGCCATTCTTCTTCAGCGCCAGCAACTGCTCGTCGTCCATATTTCTGCTGACATCGGCCAGCGCGCGCACCGCCGAATGCGACGCAATCACCGGAGCCTTGGAAAGCCGCATCGCTTCCATATTTGCGCCCTTCGATGGATGCGACAAATCCACCATCATCCCCAGCCGGTTCATCTCGGCAATCACTTCGCGGCCCAGCGGCGACAGCCCGTTGTTATACAGATAACCCTGAGTTTCTCCCGTATTCGAATCGGCCAGCTGGCTATTGCCGTTGTGCGCCAGAGACATGTATCGCCCACCCCGGTCGTAAAACTCTTTCACCCTGTGGATGTCCGTCCCGATGGGATATCCATTCTCCACACCGATCACCGCGATTCGAAGATTTTTCTTATGCAGAGCGATCACGTCGGCCGGTGTCAGCGCCAGGCCAATCTGATCCGGCGCGATCTTCTCCGTCAGCCGATGCACCGCGTCGAACTTCGCCACCGCCTGCCGGTAAGCGTTGTCATAACCTTCCGGCGTCAGCGGACCCTGGCCCACATAAGCGATCATGAACGAAACATCCATGCCGCCCTCCGCCATTTTCGGCAGATTCACCTGCGTCGTGAGCCGCATGGTGTAATTGCAATCCGCCGTGAAGTACGAAGGCTCAATATCGTTGTGCGTATCGAGCGTAATGACCCGCGCATGAATGCCTTTGGCCTTGGCGATCAGCGCCGCATCGTCCGTTTGCGCAGGACTGATGCCGATCGCCAGCATACCCGCAATTACGAGCCTTCGTCTGATGTCTTTCATTGCATCCTCCTGTCCCGGAAACGGGACGAACTCCTGCAAGCGAACCGCAAGACGGAGGCGGTAGTGGAATGGAAACAGGAGACCGACGGAGGTCGCGACACGGGCGGTCGGTACACGCTAAGACACGCCATACACATCGTAGCAATGAAGATTTCGCGCTTCACGGAAACCCGTTCACAACTATTTTCAGAAATCTTCGTTCCGCCGCATCCCATTGTGAGCTAGCCATTTAGCTGGCACGTCCGTCCCCGCGCCGGCAATTGCCGCGAACCGGTTTCGCCACCGCGCGTGTTATTTTCCAGTCAGGGAACGGCTAATTCACTGGCCGTTGCTGACAATATTTTCCCGGCCGGGAAACGTCGATTGAGGTGAAACTGGACTCTCGGGCGCCCCATGTAGTATCCGATAGGGCTGACGGCGCTGACTCATGCAGATCACGCCGACGAGAGAACTTTCAGACTGGTCTGATCACGCCGCGTTCAAGCGAAAGACGTAGTTCGCGGCTCCAGAGGGCGGATAGCGATGAAAACATCGTTATAGACGGCGACGCAAAACGTCGCCTGACAAAGATCGAAATTGGCGCTATGCTACGCGGGCATTACCACAACACTAACCGCATTGCTGTCTGGCCCGATAGATCCCGCCC
>Ga0302140_10000538_pt1 | contig 48333 bp, 39 predicted proteins | sample I_Bog_E1_1_FD_202095 | JGI IMG/M metagenome (GOLD analysis project Ga0302140, IMG submission 202095) | Peat permafrost microbial communities from Stordalen Mire near Abisko, Sweden - I_Bog_E1_1 | ecosystem: Environmental > Terrestrial > Soil > Wetlands > Peat | place: Sweden: Abisko, Stordalen...
CGCTGGTTGTGTGACCCATACATTCCTGCTTTCCCACCCATTCGCGATGAAACTGCGAATGGATAGGGCACCCGGCTCCATCCTGAGTATTCTGAAATGCGGGTGTCGAAAACGCTAGAGGTCTCGCCAGTTTGAGCCGAACGCGAGATCGGCGACCAGCGGCACGTTGAGCTTGACGACGCCTTCCATGGCGGTTTTCACCAGCGTTTCGATCTCGGCTTTCTCGTCCAACGGAACCTCAAGAAGCAGTTCATCGTGGACTTGCAGGACCATGCGGGTCTTTAGTTTGCGCTCGGTCAGTTCCCTGTCGATGACGATCATGGCCAGCTTGATCAAATCGGCGGCGGTGCCTTGCAGCGGCGTGTTGACGGCGGTGCGCTCGGCGAATCCGCGCTGGTTTGGGTTGCGGCTTTCGATGTCGGGAATGGGGCGCACGCGGCCGAAGAGGGTGCGCACGGAGCCATCCTTGCGGGTCTGTTCCAGAGTGCGTTCGATGAACGCTTTTACACCTTCATAGCGGGCAAAATACTTTTCAATATAGGCCCGGGCTTCGGCCTGCGGAATGCCGAGCTGCGTGGCCAGACCGAACGGCGAAATGCCGTAGACGATTCCGAAGTTGACGGCTTTGGCGCGGCCGCGCGTCTCTTTGTCCATCTCTTCGAGCGGGACGCCGAAGACTTCGCTGGCAGTCAGCGCGTGGATATCGATTTCCTCGGAGTAGGCGCGGGTGAGCAGCGGGTCGGAGCTGAAGTGAGCGAGGAGGCGGAGCTCGATCTGCGAGTAGTCGGCGGAGAGGAGTTGGGTGCCCGGTGAAGAGGTAAACGCGGCGCGGATTTCGCGGCCAAGCTCACTGCGAATGGGAATGTTCTGCAGGTTCGGATTGACGGAGGAGAGGCGGCCGGTGGCGGTGGCCGCGGCCTGAAACGTTGTGTGCACACGCGAGTCCGAATCGGCCAGCAGCGGCAGCGCGTCAATGTAGTTGGATTTGAGCTTGGAGAGATGGCGGTATTCGAGCACCAGGCGGGGAACGTCGTGCTGCGATGCCAGCGCCTCAAGCACATCCTGCGCGGTTGAGACGGCCTTACCTTTGCCGCGGCTGGCAGGCGCGGGCAGGCCGAGATGGACAAACAGCACTTCGCCAAGTTGCTTGGGCGAATTGACATTGAAGCGACGGCCAGCGAGCTCAAAGATACGCTCGCCTACTCGCTCCAGTTCGCTGCTGAAGCGTTTGGAAAGAACATCGAGCGCGGCCTTGTCGATGCGCACTCCCGCTTGCTCCATGCGGAACAGAACGGGTGCAAGAGGCAGATCGATGTCGCGATAAACAGACGTGACGGCCACCTTTTCAACTTCGTCTTTGAGCACCGGCGCAAGCGAATGAATGGCCGCGGCTGCAGCGGGGAGCGACGACGGCGCCGGCTGGCCGTGACGCGCGGCTACGTCGGCCAGCGACTGCGTGGCGTGGGTAGGATTGAGCGCGTAGGAGAGCAGCATGGTGTCTTCAATCGCACCGCGAAGCGCGACGTCTTGCGTGGTCAGGACATGCAGCGCCAGTTTCCAGTCGTGTAGGAGCTTGGGGACGGATGCGTCTTCAAGCAGGGCGCGCAGTTCAGGCGTGAGAGCCAGGCGCAGTGCAGTTCCAGTATGCGCACAGGCACCGACGCTGAAGCTGGCCTGCTTGTCGGCGGCATCGGCTACATCGAGCAGGGAGAGACTTCCCTGCGGTGTTTCGTCTGACTCTTCGACGGGTGCGGGCGCAGCGGCGTCGAGTGCGAACGCAAAGCCGGTTTCGCGGGCCGCGGCATAAAACGAGGCGGACTGCTCGGGAGTTGGACTGTCGATGAGCTCGACTAACGGCGCGTCGGCAGCCGGCGAAAGCTCGCGCAGCATCGAGGTGAATTCAAGCTCGGTGAAGAGCTCGCGGCAGGCTTCGAGGTCGGGAGCTTGCGTCTTCATCGCTTCGAGATCGAGGGCGAGAGGAACGTGGCAATCGATGGTGACGAGTTCTTTGGAGAGAATCGCCGCATCGCGGTTTAGCTGAAGGGATTCGCCTATCTTGCCTCCGACTTCAGCCGCACGGTCGAGCACCGCCTCGACGCTGCCGAATTGGAGAATCAGTTTTACGCTGCCTTTGTCGCCGATGCCGGGGACGCCGGGAATGTTGTCGACCGCATCGCCGCGCAGGGCCATCACATCGATGACTTTCTCCGGTGGCACGCCGAGCACTTCAACCACCTTGGCGGGGTCGAGGATGAGGTTGTCTTTTTGCGGGTTCAGGATCTTCACGCGCGGCGTGACCAGCTGCATCATGTCCTTGTCGCCGGAGATGATGAAGACGTCGTAGTCGCTTTCGGCGGCCTCGCGGGCGAGGGTTCCGATGACGTCGTCGGCCTCAAAGCCTTCGGCTTCAAGGATGGGGATGTGCAGCGCCTCAAGCGAGCGGCGAATGTAAGGAATCTGGCGGCGGAGGTCTTCCGGCATAGCTTCGCGATTGGCTTTGTAGCCGTCGTATGTGACCTCGACAAAGCTCTGCGTCTTGCCGTCCCACTTGCGCAGCGGGCCCATGGTCTTGGCGCGCTCGTCGCGGAAGACTGCGCCACTGACGTCGAAGACCGCCGCGAAATAAACCGGAGAAAAATCCTGGCGGAGCTTCTTGATCATGTTGACGAAGACGTAGATGGCCGCGGTGGGCAGGCCGCCGCGCGTGGACATGGGCCGCGAGCGCTGCATGGCGTGGTAAGCGCGGAAGATGAACGACATGGTGTCGAGCAGGAAGACGGGGGGCTTGGGTTGGTCGGTCACGGTTCCGAGTTTACCAGCTATCCGTTGTCAGTTTTCAGTTGTCAGAGATCAGCCCAGGAACATGCAGTCGCCGTAGCTGAAGAAGCGGTATTTTTGCCGGACGGCGTGGGCGTAGGCGGCGAGGACCTGTTCGCGGCCGGCGAAGGCGCTGACCAGCATGAGCAGACTCGATTGCGGCAGGTGAAAGTTGGTGAGCATCGCGCTGACCAGGTGGAAGTTGTAGCCGGGAGAGAGGAAGATGTCCGTCTCGCCGGAATGGGGCTGGATGGGCTCGCCGCTGAATCGCTGCGCGGCGGATTCCAGAGTGCGCACAACGGTGGTGCCGACGGCAACGATGCGGCGGGCACTGCGTGCGGCGGCGTTGATTGCGCCGGCGGCTTCGGGAGAGATGGCGTAACGCTCGTAGTGAAGATGAACTTCGTCTACGTGCTCGACGCGCAGCGGGGCGAAGGTTCCCAGACCTACGTGGAGGGTGACGCGGGCGATTTCGACGCCTTTGGCGGTCAGCTCTTCAAGAATCTGCGGGGTGAAGTGGAGGCCGGCGGTGGGTGCGGCTACGGAGCCTGGGTCACGGGAGAAGACGGTCTGGTAGCGCTCGCGGTCGGTGCCTGCGTCGTCGCGGCGAATGTAGGGCGGCAGGGGCATGTGGCCGATGCGGTCGAGGATGGCGAAAAAGTCGTCAACGGGGTCGAAGCGGAGGAGCCGATCGCCAAAAAGTCCGCGTTCGATTACTTCGGCCTTCAACACCGTCTCGCCCGAGGCCGCAGGAAACACGAGAATCTCGCCGATGGCTACTTTTCTGCCCGGCCGGACCAGCGCGCGCCATTGGTTTTCGCCGGCTGGTTCGGTGAGCAGGACTTCGATGCGGCCGGTGGAGGCTTGCTGACCGCGCGAGGTGGTGCGGTGGGCGTAAAGACGGGCCGGGATTACGCGGCTGTCGTTGAGCACAAGCAGATCGCCGGGATGCAGCAATTTCGGCAGGTCGCGGAAGCTTGCGTCTCGCAACGCGCCCGAGCCGCGGTCCATTACCAGCATGCGGCTCTGTCCGCGCTCGGCGGGAGGCTGCTGAGCGATGAGCTCGGTGGGCAGCTCGAAGTCGAAGTCGGCTACGCGGAGGTGGGTCATGGGGTGGGGATGCTCGTTGAAGGAAGCAGGCAGGGAAGAAATGCCCAAGAACACAAGCAGATCCTTCGACTCACCACCCCCAGGCTGAAGAACGCCTGGGGCCCCTTTCGCTCAGGATGACAAGCTGCTCTTAAAGATTGAGTCAGATTCATCGAGGCACCTTTCCGAAGTGGGCAAGGGCGTTCAACCGTGCGCGCTCAATGGCAGCGTTCAATTGCTGGCGCTTCGGCTCGAACTCCTCCGTAGCAAGGTCGGTCGGCACCTCGGTCCATGCAGCCCAGCTTACACATATTCTCGTAAAGGGTTTGGGGATGAGGAAGCGATCCCAGGACTTCATCACCCATGCGTGCTCCGGTTCCAGGTGGAATGCGCCGATGGGTGCGCCGGTGGTCTGGGCCAGTTTGATGGGGCCCATCTTGGTTTGATAAATGGGACCGCGCGGGCCGTCAGCCGTGAAGATGGCCGGCTGGCCGCTTTCGATGACGTGCTTGAGGCCCAGCAGCCCTTCGCGCGCGCCTCGCGAGCTGGAGCCGCGCACGGCATGGAAGCCAAACAAATTCAAAATGCGCGTAATCAGCTCGCCGTCAAAGCTGCGGCTGATGAGAATGGTTGCGTGGCTGGGGGGAAAGTAGAACGCACAGGGCAACACGCATTGGTGCCAAAAGCAGAAGATTCGGGCGCCGGCACCGCGACCGTGGAGGAGCGGCGTTACTCCTTCTTCCGCAATTTCTTCAAACCGCCAGGTGCTCCCCACGATCCACAAAAGCGCCCAAACCAGGCGCGGAACTACGGCCAGCACACGCTGCTGGGTGAAAGTGAATCTGGGTCTGGCATCGGCGGTCACTGTCTGATTTTAGCTTGGTTGGCCATTAGCGGAGTTAGCGGGGCTTGCGGGGTTAGCGGAGTTAGATGGCCGCTGAGCCGCGCGAGCTGATTCGCCATCCGAAAGGGCTTGCCGCAAATCAGCTATAGCGCAGCCAGCGCAGCAGTTCCGGCAGCGTGGCCCGCTTGCCATACATCAGAATGCCCACACGGTAAAGCCGCGACGAGAACCACAGCACGCCCCAGGTGGTGAGCACAAGCAGGATCACCGAGAGGCCGACCTGCCAGAGCGGCACTTGCGCAAGGCCCATGCGCGAGATCATGACATAGGGCGAGGTGAGTGGGAAGAGCGAGGCCGCGATCGACCAGCCTGAGTTGGGGTCGTTGATCATTACCGGAAGCATGCCCATGGCGGTATACAGCGGAATGATGGCCACCCACATAAACTTCTGCAGGTCCTGCGAGGTTTCGCAGGTGGCGGCCAGGCCACTGAAGATGGCGCTGAACAAAGCGAATCCGAGGATGAAGTAGACCGGGAAAAAGATGCCCTCGGCCCAGGAGAAGTGAATGGCGATGCTGCCCGTGAGCAGTTGCGGGGCCAGCGCGGAGCCCATGAAGATTGCTGCGCCGATAACCCAAATCGCAATCTGCGTGATGCCGACGCCGCCCACGCCGAGCAGCTTGCCGGCCAGCAGGTCACTGGGTTTGGCGATTGCCAGCATCACTTCAAAGATGCGCGAGGTCTTCTCTTCAATAATGGCGCGGGCCATATCCAACCCATAGAGCATGATGGGCAAAGAGAGCATGACCAGCATCAAAGTCGCCTTGATTACGACCGTGCCGCCATTGCTCTTACCAATCTTTCCATCTTTATTCAGTTGCAGAGAGTCAATGGAAACCTGCGCCAACAGGGCATCCGCCTCCGCCGAGGTCATGCCTTTGCGCACGATGCGCCGGTCGATGGCGGCACGATTCAAGGCGTTTTGCAGGCTGCCGTGCGCGGATACATCTACGGCGGAAAGCGAGGTGAAGGAGGCCGAAATCTTGTCCGGGTTTGAGGTGTCAATGGACAGCAGGCCGTCAATTGCTTTTGTCTGGACCAGTCGCTGCGCCTCGGCGCGCTGCTGCTCGGCGAAGGGCGCGGTTACGTCCACCTGGTATTCGGCTTCTTTGTCATCCAGCAGTTGCTGGCGCACTTCATTGGCCAGAGCTCGGTCCTGGGCAAAGACGGCGATGTGCTTTCCCTTGCCCGCCTTTTGGTCCATAAAATGGCTGAAGCCGAGCAGCGCGGCAATCAGCACCGGCACAAGAATGGTGGAGATTTTGAAAGCGCGGCCACGAATCTGTTCAAGATATTCGCGCTTGGCGATAAGCAGAATATTACGCATTGGCCTTGCCTCCCACGGTCTGGATAAATATCTCTTCAAGTGAGGGCTCGACCAGCTCAAAGCGGTAAATCGTGGCCACAGCCGCTGCCTCATGCAGCAGCTTTTGCGCGTCGCCATGCTCCTTGAGCCGGATTTCCGAGTGGCCGGAGAAGTTCTTTGCTTCCGCAATTTCCGACGAATTTAAAAAAGCGGAGCTTCCTTCGAACTCGATGATGACCCGATCACGAGCGTAGGTGGACTTGATCTGGCGCATGGTTCCGGCGAGCACGGCGCGGCCGTTATTGACCAGGCAAATGGAGTCGCAGAGCTTCTCCACCTGGTCCATGCGGTGGGTTGAAAACAGAATGGCCTTGCCCTGGGCTTTGAGTTCAAGCAGGGTTTTCTCCACCAGCACCGCGTTCACCGGATCAAGCCCGCTGAAGGGCTCGTCCATCACAATCAGCCCCGGCTCGTGCAGCAGCGTGGCGATGAACTGAATCTTCTGCTGCATGCCTTTGGAAAGCTCTTCGGTCTTCTTGTGCAGAGCACCGGCGATTTCCATGCGTGCGGCCCAGGCGGTGGAACGCTTCCTTGCCTCTTCCGCGCCAAGGCCATGCAACTGGCCAAAAAAGACCAACTGGTCCAGGACCTTCATCTTCTTATAGAGCCCGCGCTCCTCGGGCAGATAGCCAACCCGCTCCAGGCTCTGCCGCTCGAAGGGTTTGCCGAACAGGCTGATCGAACCCGAATCGGGCATGGTGATGCCCATCATCATGCGGATGGAACTGGTTTTGCCCGCGCCGTTGGGACCCAGCAGGCCGAACATCTGGCCGGCATCGATCGACAGGCTGAGATGATTGACTGCGACCTTGCTCTCGTAGGCCTTGGTCACTCCCTTTAGTTCCACAACTGCCATGAGTACTCCCGCTGGTTTTCCGCGTCGCGACGCTCGGCGAACCGGCCTAGAGGGAGTCTAACAAAGCCCGCCACCCGCCTTTCCACCGCATGAAAATTCGCGGGAATCGCCCCAAATGTTCGCGATGCGAGCCGATCGAAGCTTCTCTATTCACCGGCCTTCCCCGATCTCCATGCCTTCTCTATTGAATGTTTTTGGGGCGACTATCGCTCCAACCTCCTGCATCCTGCTACTAAAGAGGGACTTAGAAGGTGACCAACGGGGGAGACACAAGGATTAGCCAGCGGACTAGACTGGGGTTTCACAAATGAACGGGAGTGTGAGATGGCGGCTGTTTTATCGATGCAGGACTACGACAATGACTTCCTAAAGAGTGAACCTGTAAGCGGGCCAACAATCGGACCGACAACCAGGCCGAAGTCGATTTCGCACCTCGATGTTCGCCGCTCTGTGGTGGAAGATATCGCAATCAAAACCCTCTATCTCTCCGGCAACCTTTCTCTGCTTGAGCTGGCAGAAAAGATGTGCCTCAGCTATGAGGTGGTCGACTCCCTCTTCAACCAGTTGCGGCTTGAGCAACTCTGCCTGGTCACCGGAATGACGGGCCATGTGCACCAGATCGCGATTACCGCGCAGGGCCGGACGCGGGCCATTGAATTGCTGTCTCAGAATCACTATTCCGGGCCAGCGCCGGTGGCTTTTGACAGCTACTCCACACAAACGCGGAAACAGAGCGTCAAGCAGGTGGAAATCAACGCATCCAACATGCATCGCGCCTTTTCGCACCTGGTCATTGACAGTGAGACTCTGCGCAAGCTGGGCACCGCGCTCAACTCCGGTAGTTCGGTGTTTCTTTGGGGGCCTGCGGGCACAGGAAAGACAACCATCGCCGAAACTCTCGCCCGTGTGCTGGCCCAGGATGAGGTCTGGATTCCGTACGCGGTTGAAGTGGACGGCCAGATCATTACCGTCTTCGATCCCTCGATTCACAAACGCTTGCCGGAGTTGGAGCCGGAAGACCGCGACGCGCGCTGGGTGCTGTGCCAACGGCCCGCGGTGCTGGTGGGCGGCGAACTGACGGCCGAGATGCTCGACCTGCAATTCAACTCAAGTTCAAAGTTCTACGTGGCGCCTTCGCAGATGAAAGCCAACAACGGCGTGCTCATCATCGACGACTTTGGCCGCCAGCGCCTGCGCCCGGAAGAGCTGCTGAACCGCTGGGTGGTTCCGCTGGATCGGCGCATCGACTTCCTGACGCTGGTGGGCGGCAAAAAAATCGAAGTCCCTTTCGAGATGCTGATCGTCTTCGCTTCCAACATGGACCCGGCAGAGCTGGTCGATCCTGCTTTTCTGCGCCGGATTCAGACCAAGATCAGGATCGGTGAAGTCTCCGGCGAGCAGTTCGTCGAAATCTTCCGTCGCGTTGCTTCTGACAACACGGTCTCCTATGACCCCAGTATCCCCGGCGACCTGATCGAATTCATTCGCCACAATCTGAAGCAGGAGTTGCGCTCCTGCTATCCGCGCGACATTGTCAACCAGGTCTGCTGGTCGGCAAAGTACGACGGCCGCACCCCGCACATCGACCGCCCCGCGCTCAAGCGCGCTATCGAAGCGTTCTTCCTGGCGCAGGACTAAGATCGCGCGAACGCAGCTGACCTCGGCGGGCAAGCGGCCCACACAGTCTCAATTTCTCCATCCACTCGTGCGGTAGGCCGGGGATTCATCCCCGGCACAAAGCCGATAGAATCAGGCGGCCCTGGCAGGCTGCGGAACAACTCATTCAGACAGTCAATTTCAAAGGCTTTGTAACAGGCTGCCACTTCACTGAAACGATGGCCACTCAAACGGAAACAGCTTGCCGGCCGCATCGGCATCCAGCTTCGTCCCGGCCAGCTCCGCGGCGCGCGCAAGAACCGGGTCGCGCCCCGCCGCAAGGTCCGCCGCCGTCGGCAGCAGAATCTCGTCCGGCGCCACGCCCGTTCCCTCCAGGCTCTTGCCGTCGGTCATGATCAGGTTGGCGATAGTGACGGAGAATCCAAAGACGGGGCCCATGCTCGTTCCCGTCGACTCGCGGTACCTCCTCGCCTCCATCACGGCTCCGGCCGACCTGTCGCCGATCACCGTGCCCCGGTGTTCGAGCTGCACAACGCGGGCTAATATCTCTGAAGCGGACGCAGAGCGCGCATCGACGAGCACAATCAGCTTGCCATCGAACGGATGCGCCAGATGCTTGGCGATCATCGGCTTGGTGGAATCTCTCTCCACGCGATCCCCGATCTTCACGTCACGATCGAACAGTGAGCCCGCCAGCCACGAGAGTGTCTCTGTCGAACCGCCGCCGTTTTCACGCAGGTCAAGGATCAGTGCTTTGTGCTTTAGCGCCTTCCCCATTTGCTTTTCGACCAATTCCGGGGCCAGGTTGAACGCCGGAAGCTTCCAGATCGCCACCTCTCCAAACTCAACGATCTCCTTGCCTATCGCGTCCTCGCGCGACTCCATGCTGCGCATCGCCTCGCCCCAATGATCTACTCGAGGATTCAGGTCGATGGGGTGCTCTGTCGCGCTCACCTTCAGCTCGCGCTCCTCGCCCGTTGGCGTCCGCACGGTCATCACCGTGCCATTGCGCTGTGCCAGGGCCTCCCGGTAGTACTGCAAGGCATGAAAGTCCTCGCGGGTGACCAGGTAACCGTCCAGCTTCAATACCTGGTCGCCAATGTTGAGCTTCGCCGCGGCATCGGTCTTGGGCCGGATCTGTGTCACAAAACAGGCATCCCCAATCTCCTCGAGCCTGTATCCATAGTCCATGCGCACGCTCCGCAGCGGTGGCAAAAGGAAGGTATGCGAATCCTTCAGTTCGCTCAGAAAGGCTGTCACCAGGCGCATGCCCTCGCCCACATTCCGCACCTTCGGTATCCTTGCGTCGTACTTTTGGTAGAGGCCGTCCCAGTCCAGGCCGCGAATCTTGGGATCGTAGTAATACTTCTTCACATCGTCGTGAGCCGTACGCAGCATCGCCGCAATCAGCACCTGATCGTCTTGACTCATCGCCGGCTGCTGCGACCTGCCCGTCCCCGTGAACACGACAGCACAAATCAAAAAGGCCCAAACCCCAATTACGCCGCCTTTACGCCTCAATCGAACGCTCCTCTTCCCCACCCGTCCCCAGACACCAGGGACGAGGTGCAACCTCAACGGAAATGACTCTTTGCGAGACCGGAGCAACCCGCCCGATTTGGCGCGCCCAAAGGCGCCATCAGTGCGCGTTCTTAAACGAAACGCCTTCCAGGCATTTCTCGTTGGAGTTATAGGTGCCCTGGGACATATTGATTTCCCATACTTTATCATCCGAGTTCGGGGGGCTATCCGTCGTCGCGAGCGGAACGCTGTCTTTTGAATCGATGACGATCGTCACGTTCGCCAGCACCGGGGTATTGCTTGTCGTCATCCCCGCCTTATCGACATAATTAAAGCTAATCCTCTGCTGAGAAGTGAATGCCTTTGTCCAAAAGAAAAAAGAACAGGCGCGTTCCCCCGACATGAGCTGAACAGGTTTCGGAAACGGTGTCACCTTGAACTGTTCTTGGAGGACCACGTTCGGCGTGGCTTGCCCGTGGGCAAAAACCATCGGAAAGGCGCACATAAGGATCGCGAAAAACAGCGCAAAAACGAATGGAACTCGGGGCTTCATTTTCCTATTCCTACTTTCCACAATCCAGCATTTCTATTCTGCTTTCCAGGCAACCCATCAATATACTCCCAGTCGCGTCCGTTCGGCATCTTCTGCATTCGTTCCAGGCGCGGGCGGCCCTGGTCCCGTTGACCTTTTCAAACCCACGATGAGGGCGCCACCGGTTCGGGGTCCCAACGGACAGGCCTTCGCCCGTGAGGTGGAGATCCCTCGCCTTTGGCGACCGGGGATGGAAGCTCCGGAGAAGCGGCAGGGTGAGCTGTTTTTCAAGCAGTGGTGGCTCTTCGCCCGGACCAGCGATGAACATCCCGTCTGTCCCCAGGTTTCAGAATTCGATAGCCTGAAGGTAATTTTGCAAGAGGCTCACCTGCTAGAATCCTGTCCCATAGGCCCATGCCTCCCACCCCGCCTCCAATCCCGGCCCGTCCCGCCAACTCCGGCCACCGCGCATCCTTTCCGCCCATTTCCGCCATCGTAAATCTATCGTTACGACGCAACTTCCAATCCCACAGCCACCCTCGGAAAATCCGCACTTTCCCCAGCAATTCCGCACCCTTGCAACTACGACCCACCTCACCGGCCTGTGTATTCCAACCAGATGTCAAACCCCATAGTACCGGCAAAGAAAGAGACACTGAGTCGGGCAATGACTACTTCGGGGCCAGGTACTACGCAAGCTCAATGGGCCGTTTCTTATCGCCCGACCCGCTATACATCGAGATGCATCGATTGGCCGATCCGCAGCAATTGAATCTCTACATGTATGGCAGGAACAATCCGTTGAGCATTACGGACCCAACTGGGTTGGACATCACTTGCGGCGGAACCCGCTGCGCCGACTACCTTAGCGGGCTGCAAAAGGACATCAAGGGCTTCAATGTCGACTATGACAAGAACGGCAAGGTCGAGACTGTCGGAGATGTGAACAAGAAAGGACTCTCGAAGAGCGATAAGGCCTTCCTTAGCGCAATCGATGACACCAAGCACCACGTCACGATCAACGCCACCGGCGGAGCCGGTGACGCCTCAACGTTCTTCGGTGCTTCGCATGGATCAACTCACACGATCAACTTCGATCAAGCGGCGCTACTCGATGGCGCTGGCAATGCCGGAGGCATGACATCCGCGAGCCTTGTTGGACACGAGACGCTTGAGGGCTATGACGAGTCAAAGGGCAACAGTATGGAGGAGGGGCACAATTGGGCCGCCAGCTTAGGCTTCCCAGGAATGACCCCTTTGTCGGGAGGCGGCACCTACAGCCTTCAAAACGGAATGGTGATCGGACTTACTGGCAATTGGCAAATCCAAGGCACAAACACAATTGAAACCATCGGCACGAGGTTTGTGACGCCAATCCCGCAGGCTGACTTCCTGAAGAATGCGAGAAGCGACCACCCTACACCGTCTCCGGCTTATCCCGTCAGTGTGGAGAAGAAGCAATGAGAACGCGACATATAGCTTGCTGGTTGATTGCGCTCTATGGCTTCAGCACGGTTGCGACGGGAAGGGCGAACCTGGCCCCAATCCGTGGTCACGTCGTTGCGATCAGACCAGCCGAGCGACTGGGCCAAGTCGTCTCCGGCGTGGTGAATCGTGAAACGTTCCTTCTGCGGGTTGACGGCAACGCCGGAGAGATCGTCAAGGTCGTGTACGAGCATGATGGATACTCCGAGATGTCTGGGGCAGCCGCCGACAAAAATCCAGGTCTGGAACTTGAGGTGCATAGAGACCGTTCGTGTGATGGGAGCTATGGGCAATTCGTCTCAGAAGCGCCAGTCATGACCAGTGAAGATAAAACGAACTCGATCCCTCCAGTGACAATGCTTGGAGACTTCAACGGGTTGCCACAGTCCTACCAACTGAAGTGCTACCGTCTCGGACGGGGCAATATCCGCATCGAGGGAACCAATCCCTGAAGACCTCACAGGCCGCCGCTAGGTGGCCTGTAGCGCGTTTACATCTGTAAACAGCAGTGAGGCGCTGCTAGCGAAGAGCACGCTGCCTACGGCATCGGTTTTAGGGCGGACAGGTCACCCCGCGCGGGTTGCTGCGAGGTTGCTGAAGGTTACCGGAGCGGGAACCATCAGAAAACAGGCGGCTAAGAGGAAAAATCTCTGAAATCGGGTTACTCTAATAGCAACCTGGCGTTGCTGAAGGGGTAACTTGATGACTCCCCTCCCCTTAGCAAGAAAACGGCTCCGTTCGGCCCGTTGCCATGTACGTTGCGGCACGCGGCCAGCGTGCGGCCCAAATCCTCCACACAATCGAAACGGCGGTGAGCGATGAAAGCGCCGCTGAGAACCAAGTCCATCGGCACGAAGGTGAGCGAGGAGGAGTTCGCCGCGCTCGACGCGACGGCGCGGGCGGCGGACATGACGCTGTCGGAATGGGTGCGGGCGGTGTTGCTGTCGTCGCCTGATGTGGAGCTTCCCGGCGACGAGGCGGCGCTCGCGGGCCGGGTTGCGCTGGCCGAGTTGCTGGCGCTGCGCACGCTGCTGTTGAACCTGTTCTTCCGAGCGGCGAAGGGCGAGGCGATCCCGGAGCCGGAGATGGCGGGTGGCCCGGCCATGAAATAACCAAGATCCGCTGTGCCCCGTTCATCACAGTTTTATCGTGATGAGCGGGCGTCCGGGATGTCGATACGATGCAAGGACAGACTTCAACCCGAGCGCCCGATACGTCTATGACGGCGCCTCTCGCTTGTCGTTTCAGCGCAGCGTCCAAGGATACGTCGATTTCTACCGGCAAAGAACGCGACGCCGAATCAGGAAACGACTACTTCGGGGCTAGATACTACGCGAGTAGCATGGGCCGGTTTATGTCGCCGGACTGGGCAGCCAAGGCTGAACCAGTGCCGTACGCAAAGCTGGACAATCCCCAGACGCTCAACCTGTATGCCTACATGCGGAACAATCCGCTGGGTGGTGTGGACCCTGACGGTCACTGCGATTGGTGTCAAAAGGCATGGAATAGGGTCGTCCACGGAGAAGCTAAGACAGATCAGGAGAGGGCTCAGCAAGGTGTGAACAACGATATAGTTCTAGTGAGAAGTAAAGTAAAGACAGAAGAGAAAACCGGATACACGATTGTAGAATGGACTCCCGTTGGAGCTAAAAACATTAAAGACGGTAAGTTACAAGGCGGATTGCCATCACCTGATCCGAACAATCACGTGGTGTTATGGGAATCGAAGGGGGGCAGTTCCTACGAGTTGAAAGGTGAAAGTATGGTCCCTGGTATTGGACACGACACGATATCGTCGGGAAAGGGTGGGATGTATCCTCCTGATGTTGACCAGCGTTGGAGTGTTAATGGAAAACGCGTGCAGATGCTAGTCGGGTTCGATGATGCAGGAAAGCCGATCCTTGCATGGCAGATTCACTATGACCGTAGTGGAGATACTTCAAAAATGACGACAAAATAATACTTCGTCCCCTGAATATTGAATTCAGCTCAGATTCAAAATGCAGGACTGATGCCCCAGAAACGAAAATGGGAGGACAGGATGCTCCATCAAGGCAGATATGATTGTGGAAACATTTGCAAGCGGTTAAGTTTCAGGTTGCTGTCAGCCAGTGGCAAACGTTCTCGTTTTCCGCTGATGATCACTTTGTTTCTATTCATATCCATATTAGTGTTTAGTATTGTGTTTCATGTTTACTCTCAAATTCTGGCGCGCCAAGCGCTTTCCATGCTTTCTGAGGCGGCATCAATCAAGGTCGGTAGCACAGAGAACTCAATCTTGCCATTTGTTTCTCGTTATGGCGGCATCAAATGGCATTCTTCCGAATCTTATGCGGATGATACATTTGACGACAAAGGAGACAGGCAAAATGATAGATCGACAAACCTTTATTCATATGAGATGAAAATTTCGCCCTTCCACGCATTCACCGTAAAAGGAGAACGAACGGGCCTACTTCATACTGCGCTTATATATCTGATGGGGCACTCGTCTAATTATCTTCGTGATCCGCTCGGATTGAGGAACTGGTTAGTCGTTGTACATGTTCGCATTCAAGATGGACGTGTTGCATCAATATCTGGGAATGCTCTAGTTGAAGGAAGCAATGGGTGGTTAGGAGACGATTGGACACACTCCTCGTTGGATGAAGCAAATGGCTTATTACCTGCCTATTCTGTTGAAATGACGATTCTAGAAATACAGCCGAATGATGGCCAGGGACTCATAGAAAGGTTGACACCCAGAGCCTCCTCCGACCAAGTTCAAGTATCCAACAGCTTGAATAATCGCTGTTTCACGGGTATTCTTCCATGCGCCTCGCTTCACGAATTCAAGCCGGATGTATTTAAATATCTGAAAAATCATTAGAAATCAAAGGGGGATTTCGTTACTGACTACTGTCGGACGAGTAGACCCGGTTTCGATTCTGAGGCCGGGGATTGATCTACGAAGGAGGGTTCCACATCTATGATGCTCTCCGCCGTTTGTGCTGCCGCAGTGTGTTTTCCGCGATACCGTTCTACCGGCAAAGAACGCGACTCCGAATCAGGAAACGACTACTTCGGGAAATAGGGGGATATACGGGGGATATACGGGGACATGATACCTAAACCCCAATCAACTATCGAGCGCATAACACCGGTGCCTACTTACGACGGCAACGGGAACCAGAAACCTGCCGAAACCCTGCGACAGACGGGATGCTCACCCACCCCAAAAATATTTCTCCAGAGTTTGCAGTTTAATTCGCCGAAACGCGCACACTTGAATTATGACCTCCAAACCAGCAGACCTCACCCAGCAGCAAACGGTTCAATCGGTCAGGAATGTCGGGTTTGTACCACCCCTCAAAATACCCCACCCCTCCCTCCCTTTTGCTATAGTCCCATGAAAACAATAAGGTTACGCAGAATAAACCCCGTAAAAACCCGTAAAACAATGTAATTGCACCACGCATGGCAATGAAGCTACTCCGATTCCGGCGGAACCTGCTCCAGCAGCCGCTTCCACGTCTTCTGGTTCTTGCGGAATCCGCGCTTTAAATCCTCCAGAATCCGCTCGAAATCCGCATTCGTCCGCAGCTTGTTCCATGCCGGATTCTTCTGGAACCACGGATAGTTTTCGTTGCCCAGGTAAATCGCCCGCCGCAGCCAGTGCAGCGCCTCGCTGGAGTCGCCCTCGACCGCAAAGTAGGTCGCCAGCCGATACGCCATCTCGCTGTCCGCCTCGGCCGCCGCCAGCGTGTCGTCCTTCAGCAAGGCCGCCGCGCGCTCCCGATCGCCCGCCTGCACATAGCACAGCGCAAGCGTCGGCACCGCAATGCGCAGCGACTCATCGTCGTGGACCACGCTCTCCAATATCTCAATCGCCTTGTCCACGTGCCCCAGCCGCATCTGCTGGTAGCCGGCCGAGGTGCGCAACAGCGGGTGCCGCGGCTCCAGCGCCAGCCCCTTGGCAAGCTCGTCCCCGGCCAGCTCAATCTGGTTCCGGTAGTGATAAACCCGTGCCCGGTGGTTGTAGAGAATGGGCGCATTGGCCGGATTCAGCTTCAACGAAAGGCTGAACTGCTCCAGCGCTTCGTCATACATGCCGTCGCCGCGCAGCGCCAGACCGGCAACCATGTGCACGTTCCAGTCGTTCGCCGCCCCGGCCAGCAGGTTGGCAATTCCGTGTCGCGCCGACTCCTTTTCGCCGCGTGAAAGCAGCATGTAAATGCGGTAGAGATTCGCCTCAGTCGAAGCGGGGTCAAGCTTGAGCGCCTCATCGAACGCGCGCCGCGAGTGCATCACGTGAATCTGCCCGCCAAAGCCGTGGCGCACATACTGCAGCTCCGCAATGCCCAGCCCTGCCCATCCGGCGGCAAACTCCGGATCGTGCGCCGTGACGCTGCTGAACAGCGCATGCGCCCGGTCAAGGTCAGCCCGCGACCCCGTCCGCACCATGAACGAGCTCAGCAGCGCCCGCGCCTGAAGATAGTCCTCGCTCACCGGCCCCGGCAGCGAAGCATCCCGCGCCCCAGGCCGCGGCGCGTCCATCTGGTCCCCGGCAGAAAGCCCGTGCAGCGCGGCAAAAACCTCGTTTGAAATCTCCGTCTGCACCGCAATCAGATCCAGCGAAGCCACCCGAATCGCTCCCCCCGAGCGCACGCTCTGCGAGGCCACGTCCAGCAGTTGCCAGTTCAGGTCAAAACCCTCTTCCGAGCGCAGAAAGTTCCCGGCAAGCACAAACGAAACCAGCAGCTTCTGCCCCACGGACAGCGGATCCATCTGCGCGATTGGCAGCGGCATCAGCGTACTGGATGGCCGGACGACCAGGGCTGGAATCCGCGCCAGCCGCGCCGCAATCGCATCGGCCAGCGCAAACCCGTAGAGCGGCGCAACCTCGGTGGCTCCGAGGTTGGTAAACGGCAGCACTACCAGCGAGTTCTGTGGCGCGCGGTCCACAGCCGACTCCCGAAACCGCTCCGCCAGCATCGACAGGAATCCAGTATTGCGCTTCTCCGCTTCGGGCCCCGTCGTGGGCAGATTCGCTGCCGCATCGCCGGGAATAATCCCCGTCTCAATCTGCAGCGCCTTCATAATCGTCTTCAGCGCCTCGCGCACCTCCGCGGCCGACGCATAGCGCGCTCCCGGATTCTTCTCAAGGCAACTGGCGATCACGCTCTTCAGCTCCGGAGAAATCTCCGGCACAATCCTGCTCAAGTCTTCGGGATCGGAAAACTGGATCGAGCGAATTACCTGGAAATCCTCCGCATCGGGACGCGCAAATGGATGCCGCCCGCTGGTCAGTTCATACAGAATCACTCCCAGCGCCCACACATCCGACTGCGCACTCGACTGCCCGGTGACAAACTGTTCCGGAGCCATGTAACGAATGGTCCCGCCGCGCGCCGTATACGTCGCCGCCACCGACGCATCCTTGGCCAGCCCGGGCTTCGACGGATCGAAGTTCGCCTCTTCCGGATGCAGCCGCCGCGCCAGGCCAAAGTCCAGAATCTTGACCAGGCCCCCATCGGTCAGCATCACGTTCTGCGGTTTCAGGTCGCGATGGAAGATGCCCAGCGCGTGCGCCGCCTGCAGTCCGTCCGCAATCTGAATACCCACGGAAAGCACCAGTTGCAAGCTAGCCGGGCCGCGCGCAATCAGCTGGTCCAGCGACTGGCCCGGCACATACTGCATCACAATGTACCCTTCGTCGCCGCTCTCACCCACTTCGTAAATTGCGCAGACGTTGGGATGCTCGATGGCCGAAGCCAGCCGCGCCTCACGAAGAACTGTTGTCCGCAGTTGCTCGGCAGAAAGCAGCCCGGTGCGCAGAATCTTCAGCACCACCGGCCGCTGCAACAGCGTGTCGTTGGCCAGATAGACCACCCCGCTGCCACCGGCGCCCAGCTTGCGCAGAATCTCGTAGTGTTCGATCGTTCTTCGCTTCATCTCTACCAAGTTTACCGGTGCGGATGTAAGGAAAGTCTCAAATCGCCGTTAAATTGCGGCAACTTTCCTGAAGTGAATCACTTGCACGGTGCGCCGGAGGCTCTCATTCCGACAGCGTACAAGCTATTTACACTAGCAATGAAGAAAAGAAGGGCATCGCTCCATACCCCGCCGTCACCCCCAAATCTGATACCTTCGTACTGAGAATGACGGACCGCGGAAGATCGGCAAACAAGCAACGAAGCCTCATCTGGAGAGCCCTGCCGGTCATCGCCTTCGCCCTCGCATCCTGCCTTGTTTTCGGGCAGTCCGTCCCGCAGCAGCCGTCCCAGGAACCGAACCAGCAACCGACAGAGGCCCCGTCTCAAGGCCAGAGCGAGAAGGTCCACACCGGCGTCACCAGCGGACTCGACGATGAGGCACGACTTCAGAATCTCCTCAACGACCACCAGTTTCTGCGCATCGAGTCGCAGTTGGACCAGATGCCGCCCGAGGAGCAGCAGTACTACAAAGGGATACTCGCCAACCGCAACAACAACCCCAGGGCCTCCATCGAGCTGCTTGCCCCACTGCTCGAGAAAGTCACCGCCGCCGCCAACCTGCCCAAGGAAAAAGCCATCCGCAAAGCCCTCGCGGAAGACTATCTTCGCGTTGGAGATATGGCCAGCGCTGCCAAAGCCTACCGAGATTACGCCGACCGGCTGCAGGGACACCTCACCCAGGAGGAGCAGGACGAGATCGAGCTGCCCTTGAAGCTGGCCCCACTCGCCGCGGCCAATCCGCCCATGACCGTCGAGCCCTACGAGCCTTTCCTGCTCCAGATCACGCGCAACCCTCTCGGCCTGACCGATGTGCCCGTCTACATTGACGCGCGCCCGCACGCATGGATGATCGACCCGACCACACCCTTCAATCTCATTTCCCGCTCCGAGGCCAAAGAGGCCGGCCTCAAACTCTCCGACGACTTCGCCATCGTCCACTCCATCACCGGCAAGCTCATGCAGGTACACATGACGGTGATTCCCCGCTTCACCATTGGCGGCCGGATCACCTTCCGCAACATGACCGCGTTTGTCTTCGACGATGCCGACTACAACTACCCCAAGTCGCACTATCAGGTGGAAGGCGAACTCGGCTACCCCGCTCTGAGCGCCCTCGGCAGCCTCACCATCACCGCCGATTCCACCATCGAAATTCGCCCGTTCAAGCCCATGCTCCCCACGGAAAAGGAAGACCCGCCAACCCCCGGCGCGCGTTTCTTTCTCGACAGCGACCAGACGATCGTCGCCCTTGGCGCCAAGGGGCAGGAGCGTATGTTCGTCGTGGACGCGAGCGGCCAGCAGACCTACCTGACCTCGCGCTACTTCGATGAGCACGCGGAAGACTTCAACCACTCAAAGATCGGCTTGTTCGCCATTCCCGGCATGGAAAAAAAGCCGCCCCAGCCGGCGTTTATGGCTGAGACTGTTCCGCTGACGATTGGGCCCACTGAAGTCCCGGCCCACTACCTCCAGGTCATCACCGCACCCATCGGAATGGCGGCGATCGACGACGTGTATGGGGTGTTAGGGATGGATTTTCTGGATCAGTTGAAGTCGTATACGTTCGACTACCGGACGATGACGTTTGCGGTGCGGACGGAGTAGTCACCCAGCGGGTCAGCCAGTCGGCAAGTCAGTGCTGTTGAGTGCCCTTGACAGACCCCTGGCTTTCAAGTGAGGCCAGCAATCCGTTGATCATCCGCGCCACCTCTTCAGATTGCTCCATTAAGTTGTCAACCTTCCCCTGATCGAGGAACCTCAGCCCAGCCGCAAGTTCGAGCTGGGTCTGCAGCTCGAATAGTGAGCCGCGCGCGGTGGCCAGGAACTGGCGAAAGTGCCCGTCGTTGAGCCTTCCCTGGCCTTCCGCGGTATTGCTGGGAATCGAAACAGCGGCCCTTCGCATTTGAGACTGGAGCCCGAACAGCTCCTTCTGCGGCAGAGCCTCAGTCTCCAGATAAACGGCCCTCGCCAGGCTCATCGCTTTTTGCCACACGAGCAGATCCCGAAAATGCCGCGTCCGGCCATGCGTTGACGGACCAACGTTCTTGCTCTTACCTGCATCCACTCGCTGACTCGCTGACTCGCTGACTCGCTGACTCGCTGACTCGCTGACTCGCTGACTCGCTGACTCAGTGCCCCAGTCGCGACCGAGTCTCATCGACCGGCTCCGGCGGCAGCTTCGCCAGCCGCGCCTGGCTCCGCCGTCCCAGCAGCAGCATCGTCAGCCCAAAGGCAAGCAGAACGAGCCCCCACCAGAAATTCGCATTGATGCCCAAGCTTGCATCATAAATCGCACTGCCCCGCGTAGCGATGCCGAACGCCACCAGAATCGCGCCCACCAGCGTGAACATCATCCCCATCGGAATCCGCAAATCAAGATTCATGCTCGTCTCCTATCCGGCTCAGGCCGGGTGGTAAGAATCCTTAGTAGAAGAAAATATTCAGCGCCACCGCCATCACCAGCACCGCGATCGCCAGCGCCTCGGGGCTCTTCCACCACACATCGTGCGCCTTGGGCGGCTTGGGCGTAAGCGAGTGCACCAGGCCGACCAGTTCCGACTCCGGCTTGGCCTTGGTCATCAGGCTCACCACCACCGTCACCAGTAAATTCGCGCTGAAGGCAAAGATCGCCGTCCAGAAGTTCTGCGCCATGTCGCTTGGATAGTTATGCAGAACCGTAATCCATCCGCCATGAATCCCAGGATGCGCCTCAATGGGCAGGGTCAACCCGTGGTGCAGAATCGCCGTCCCGGTACCAGCAATGAGCCCGGCAAAGGCCCCATGTCCCGTCGCCCGCTTCCAGAACATACCCAGCAAGAACGTCGCGAACAGGGGCGCGTTTACGAAGCTGAAGACAAGCTGCAGCGTGTCCATGATGTTGTTGAAGTTGATGGCCGCATACGCCGTCGCAATCGACAACAGAATGCCGCCGACCGTAGCCCATCGGCCCACCGCCATGTAGTGCCGGTCGCTGCCGCCCTTGTGAATGTAGCTCTGGTAAAGGTCGTAGGTAAACACCGTGTTGAACGCGGTCACGTTGCCCGCCATCCCGCTCATAAAGCTGGCCAGCAGAGCTGTCAGCCCCAACCCCAGAATGCCCGTCGGGAAAAAGTGCAGCAGCATGTTGGGCGTGGCCATGTCGTAGTCCAGCAGCGGCTCGCCGTTGGCCATATACATCGGCTTCCCGGTCACCGGGTTCATCTTCGCAGGAACCAGTCCGCGGCCTTCTTCAACATTCTGCGGAACCACCGTGGTGTCGCGCACGATCATTCCGTTGACGTTGTGTACCACGGTATGTGTGTGCGGAGTAGCCAGCCCAATCGCAAGCAGGCCGGGCAGAATCACCAGGAAAGGAAAGAAGATCTTCGGCACGGCCGCAATCAACGGAACCTTGCGCGCCGAAGCCATATTCTTTGACGCCATCGCGGTCTGGATCACCAGGAAGTCGGTGCACCAGTAGCCCGACCCCAGCACAAACCCCAGCCCCATGCCGATGCCGATGATCTCGATGCCCATGGGGTTGGTCGACGCATGCGCCACGCCCTTCCACTCATGCATGTACTGCAGCGGCACTGAGGCCTTCAGCCCGCTCCACCCGCCAATGTTGCGCAGCCCCAGCAGCACCAGCGGTAGAAACCCGGCAATGATCAGGAAGAATTGCAGCACCTCGTTGTAAATCGCGCTGGTCAACCCGCCCAGGAAAATGTACGCCAGCACAATCACCGCGGAGAGCACAATCGAGAATGTGAAAATGTCGTTCTGCGGCCAGCCCATGGTGTAGAACAGCCCGTCAAACACATGCAGCGCCTGGATCAGCCGCGCCATCGCATACATTGAAATCCCCGACGAGAACACCGTCATCACCGCGAACGAACAGGCATTCAATGCACGCGTCTTTTCGTCGAAGCGCATGCGCAGAAACTCCGGCACCGAACGCGCCTTTGAACCGTAGTAAAACGGCATCATGAAGATGCCCACAAAAATCATTGCCGGAATGGCGCCGATGCCATAAAACTGCGCCGTTTCCAGGCCGTATTTCGCGCCCGACGCGCCCATGCCGATCACTTCCTGCGCGCCCAGGTTGGCGGAGATGAAAGCCAGGCCGCAGATCCACGCCGGCAGCGCCCGCCCCGCCTGGAAAAAGTCCTTGCTCGTCTTCATATAGCGCTTCAGGGCAAACCCGATGCCCAGCACAAAGACGAAATAGAGCACCATGATCAGCCAGTCGACAGCGTGAAGGTTGGTCACTAACAACTCCTTGGGTGAAAGCTATGGCGGAACAGGGAACGAGCAGCGCTTAAATTGGGTCCAGACAACTCTACTCAGCAGGGCCGAGGTACGTCCAGCGAAAAATGAAAAGGTTTTCATCCATGCGACAGCGATCCGTCTTCAACCCCACTCACTCCCTTCCAGGTCCCTGTCCCCAGATCGCTGCATTTACACTGAAAGAAGCATGATTCCCACTCTTACCTGGACCGCCGAAGGCGTCCGCTTCATCGATCAGACCAAGCTCCCTCTCGAGGAGAGCTATGTACTCGCCACCAGCTACGAGCAAGTGGCCGAGGTGATTGTAACCATGGTTGTGCGTGGCGCGCCGGCCATCGGAGTTTCCGCCGCCTACGGCATCGCCCTCGGCGCAGCCCACACCAAAGCCCTCACAGCCGCCGAATTCGCGCCTGAATTCGACAAAATCTGCGCCCGCCTCGCTGGAACCCGCCCCACCGCCGTCAATCTTTTCTGGGCCATCGACCGCATGAAGAGGCTCTTCGCCACATTCGCGCCAGAGACTCCCATCGCCCAAGTCCGTGAAAAAATCCTCGCCGAAGCCAACGCCATGTACGACGAAGACATTGCCGCCTGCAAAGCCATGGGCGCATTTGGCGCGGCGCTGCTGCCGGAAGAGGGCGGCGTGCTCACCCACTGCAACGCCGGAGCACTGGCCACCTGCGGCTACGGCACGGCTTTGGGAGTAATTCGCGCCGCCGTCGAGCAAGGCAAGCACATCCACGTCTACGCCGATGAGACCCGTCCCTTCCTGCAAGGCGCGCGCCTCACCGCCTGGGAATTGATGGCAGACGGCATCCCCACCACCGTGATCTGCGACAACATGGCCGCAAGCCTCATGCGCGCCGGCAAAATTCAGGCCGTCGTCGTCGGAGCCGATCGCATCGCCGCCAACGGCGACTTCGCCAACAAGATCGGCACTTACAACGTCGCCATCCTCGCAAAGGAACACGGCATCCCCTTCTACTGTGCCGCGCCCTGGTCCACCATCGATCTCGCGACGCTCACTGGCGACGCCATCCCCATCGAAGAGCGCTCGGCGCACGAAGTCACACACCACGCCGGCAAGCAGCTCACCCCCCACGGCGTCGGCATCTGTAACCCCGCCTTTGACGTAACCCCGGCAAAGTACGTCACAGCCATCTTCACTGAACGCGGCGTCCTCCGCGCTCCCTACGCCGAGGCCCTTCGTGAAATGGAACTCGCCGCAAAATAGACAGCCGGCGGCCACCCGCACCGCCCGCTGCATCTAAGCTGACTCGCTGACTCGCTGACTCGCTGACTCGCTGACTCGCTGACTCGCTGACTCGCTGACTCGCTGACTCGCTGACTCGCTGACTCGCTGACTCGCGCTATAGAGTAGCAGTGTGCCTCGCCCCCGGCCATTCAACATTCTGCTCCGCAGCTTCCGGCTCCGCAGCCGCTCGCTCCCGCGCGGAATCCTGTTCTCGATCACTGCCTTCCTGGCCAGCATGCGCCTCGCCGGCTTTCCTGACGGCAGCCATCTTCACTCCTCCGCCTGGCAGTTCCTCCCCGTACTCGCCGCCGCCTGGGGTATGGTCGACACTGCCCGCTGCCTGGGCCGCCGCTGGAGCCTCTACCACGCCGGAGTCCTCATCCTGCTCTACTCGGAACTGATGATCCTCGCCTTGGCCGTCTTCTTCTGGGTCTATCCGGTGTAATGTATTGACAAATATCCCGCTTAGCCCCCAATAAAACATTCCACAAAATCTGGCCTTACCCCGTTTCTGCCGTGTAAGATTGCCCAAAACGCAAGTTCGCAGCCCCGCGGCTCGCGCCGGCCCACACTCTCAAGGGGACATAATTGGAGGAACACATGTTCAAAGGTTTCAGGGACTTTATTCTGCGTGGAAATGTTCTCGATCTGGCCGTCGCCGTCATCATCGGCGGAGCCTTCGGCAAAATCGTCGCTTCGCTGGTGGGCGATGTACTTACGCCGTTGATTGCGGCCGTAGTCAGCCAACCGGATTTCAGCGCGATTGTGCTGAATGTAGGCAAGGGCCACATAAAGATTGGCAACTTTATGAACGAGGTGGTCTCGTTCGTGATGGTAGCGGGGACGGTTTATTTTGTGATCGTGCTCCCCGTCAACAAACTGCTGGCGCGGATGAAGAAGCCCCCCCCCCCCCCCCCCCACCCCCGGCCACCAAGCCCTGCCCAGAGTGCCTTAGCGCAATCCCAATCGCCGCCAGGCGCTGTGCCTTCTGCGCCCAACCGGTCGCCTGAATCCCGGCTAAGAGTGTTTTTGTTTCGACTTTCAACCCGGTTGAAATGGTCCGTGCCCAGCTCTTGCGCCTTCTTCCTGGCGCAAGGGCGGGAAAGCACAAATGCTAGTGGCCGCGACAGCGGCGCCTGCCCCACCGCAGGTGGTCAGTCAAGCCCCCGCAACGCTCCTGACACCGCATACGTCCCCACAAACACCATTGCCGCCACCCCAGCCATCCCCGCCAGGGCATGCGGAGTCGGCACGTGCCGTGATAGCACCCCCGCCAGCAGCGATCCCAGCGGCGGCAGCCCCAGAAAGCTGGTGGCATAAATACTCATCACCCGACCACGCATCTGGTCAGAACACAGATGCTGAATTGCCACGTTGAACGACGAGATCATCAGAATCGCGCTGTAGCCCTCAAACAGCAGCACGCACTGCGTCAACCGAAACGTATGCGAGAAGCAGACTCCGATAATCGCCGAGAAGAAGACCACCCCGCCCGCCGTCACCACCATCCCCCGGTGCCTCAGTTTGCCCAACGCCGCCACGGTCACCGCGCCCAGCACCGCCCCCAGCCCTGAGGCCGCCATCAGCCAGCCCAGCCCGGTCTCGTCCGAGTGCAGTTGGATTTTTGCAAAGTAAGGAATGAATGTCAGAAACGGAATCCCCAGCAAGCTGGCCGCCGCCGTCAGCCACAACAACACGCGCATCTGCCGATTCCCCCGCACATATCCAAACCCCTCTTTCAAACTCTGTAGCAGCCCCGGATAGTGCGATACCTCCGGCTCTGGATAGCGAATCCGCGTCAATGCCCAAAGCACCGCCAGAAAGCTCACGCCATTCAAAAAGAAGTTCCCCGCCACCCCCACCAGCGCCATCGCATACCCGCCGAGCGTCGGCCCCAGAATGCGCGACATGTTGAACTGTGCCGAATTCAAAGCGATCGCGTTGGTCAGGTCCTCGCGTGGAACCAAGCGCGGCACCAGAGCCTGGTAGCTGGGCGCGTTCATGGCCATCGCCATGCCGTTCAAAAAGGCCAACACCACCACTTCCCACACGGTTATGATCTTCAGCCAGGCCAGCGCCGCCAGCGCAAACGCCAGCACCATCATCGCCGACTGCGTCGCCAGCAGCAGACGCCGCTTGTTCACCCGGTCCGCCACCACCCCGCCGAACAGCGTGAACATCAGAAAAGGAATGGCCCCCGCAAACCCCACCACCCCCAGCCAGAATGCTGACCCGGTCAGCGACAGCACCAGCCATCCCTGGGCCACATTCTGCATCCAGGTTCCGATATTCGACAGAAAATTCCCGCTCCAGAACATCCTGAAGTTCGGATTCCGCAGCGCCCGCACAATCTGAGGAAACTCCCTGTCCCGCTCATCTGGAAACGCCACCGTCGCCGCCGCGGCCTCTTCCACCGCCAGGCTCTGTGGCTCCGGATTTGTGTCGGTTTCCACGCTCAAATCCATCGCGCCCAATCCTCATGACGGTAAGAGACGCCCCCTACCGCCGCATACTCGCTGACTTGCCGCCCCGCTGACTCGCCAAGTAGTCTTCCTAGTGTAAGCTTTGGGTTAATTCATGCTTCCCCGCCGCAACCAGCCCGGCCGCAAGCCGAATTCATCAGAACCATCATTCTCCCTAAGGGACCCGCCCATGTCCGCGCGCACACTTCTCGCACTGCTCCTCTTCCCCGCACTGCTCCCGGCACAGTCCACCCCCACCTCCGTCTTTGGCTACACCGACTTCGCCGCCGAAGCCAAAATCGAGCAGCAGTTCCTCGCCGTGCCCGACGCCAAGCTTGCCGGCCAGCACCTCAAAATACTCACCGCCGAGCCGCACATCGCCTCTTCCCCCGAGGATCGCAAAACCGCCCTATACGTCGCCGAAAAATTCCGCGCCGCCGGCCTCGATACCGAAATCGTGCCCTACCGCGTGCTCATGAACCAGCCCAAAGTCGTCACCATGGAAGCCTACGACGCCAGCGGCAAACTGCTTATCAGCGGCCCCACCAGGGAACACGTCAACGGTGACCCCGGCCAGGACGATCCCCGGGTAGTCATGCCCTTCAACGGGTCATCCGGTTCCGGGGATGTGACAGGTGAAGTGGTCTACGCTAACTACGGCCGTATCGAAGACTTTGACCAGCTCGCCGCCCAGCACGTTGACTTGCACGGCAAAATCGTCCTGGTCCGATACGGCTCAAACTTCCGCGGCGTCAAGGTCTACATTGCCCAGCAGCGCGGCGCCAGCGGTGTCCTCATCTACTCCGACCCTCAAGACGACGGCTACTACAAAGGCGACGCCTGGCCCATTGGACCCTGGCGTCCCGACACCGGCGTCCAGCGCGGCTCCGTACAGTTCCTCTTCGACTACCCCGGCGACCCCGAAACACCCGGCGTTGCCTCCACCCTTGACCTGCCTGACTCCGCCCGCGTAAACCCCGACGGCAACCAGCCCCGCATCCCCTCCATCCCCATCAGCTACCACGACGCCGCGCCGATTCTTCAGGCCCTCAAAGGCGAAGGCGCACCCCCAGGATGGCAGGGCGCACTGCCCTTCCGCTACCACATTGGCGGCGGCGTAAAAGTTCACCTCGTCTCTCAGCAGGACTATCAGCGCCGCGTCATCTGGGACGTCATCGGAAAAGCCAAAGGCTCCGTCTATCCTGACGATTGGGTCATCGCCGGCAACCATCGCGACGCATGGGTGTACGGCGCAGTCGACCCCAACAGCGGCACCGCCGCCATGCTCGAATCCGTCCACGGCATCGGGGTACTCCTCAAGCAGGGCTGGCATCCCAAGCGCACCATCGTCTTCTGCAGTTGGGACGCCGAAGAAGAAGGCCTCATCGGCTCAACCGAATGGGTCGAGCAGCACCCCAAGGTCCTGGAGCATGCCGTCGCCTACTTCAACGTCGATGTCGCCGTGTCCGGCCCGGACTTCTCCGCCGCCGCCGTCCCCTCGCTCAAGGAGTTCGTCCGCGACCTCACCCACTCCGTCCCCAGCCCCCTTGGCGGCTCTGTTTACGACGAGTGGAAGCTCAACCGCGGCGAAGGAAACGAGCACCGCGCCTCCAATGCCCCCGCCACCGACGATGATGTCCACGTTGGCGACCTCGGCTCCGGATCCGACTTCACCCCGTTCCTCCAGCACATCGGCGTTCCCTCCACCGACATCGGCTCCAGCGGCCCCTACGGCGTCTATCACTCCACCTTTGACGACTACGCCTGGTACGTCCAGAACGCCGACCCCCACTTCCTCTACCTCCAGCAGATGGCCCGCGTCTTCGGCCTTGAAGCCCTCCGCATGGCCGATACCGACGTGCTCCCCTACGACTACGTCACCTACGCTCGATCCATCCAGGCCTACATCGCCGCCGCCCAGCACCGCGCCGACGACTCAGGCCTCGGCTCCCTCGACTTCGCCACCACCCAGATTGCCGCCGGCCGCTTCTTCGCCGCCGCCCAGCACGCACGCGACCTGCAAACCACCCAGAGCGGCGGCCTCGACAAGCTCAACCTCGCCCTCCGGTCCACTGAAACCGACCTGACCAACGACGGCGGCCTGCCCAATCGACCCTGGTACCGGCACACCATCTACGCTCCCGGCGTCTACACCGGCTACGCTGCCGTCGTTATCCCCGGCGTCAATGAGGCCATCGACGCCAAAAACGCTACCCTCGCAGCCCAGCAGTTGACCGTCCTCACCCTGGCCCTGGACCGCGCCGCGCATACCCTGGAAACTGCGCCGTAGCTCCCGCTCCCCTTCTTGGAGGTGCACCAACACCGCCCGGATTCCACTTTTCAAGAAAATCTTAAAACCGGCCCCAATCCGGAACCGCGTCCCACTCTGGAATCCTGGACTCTTCCAAGACACCCATTTTCTCCCCACTCGCCCCCGGTCCCAGCTACCATCACCCCACGTTCTCGCTCCGCGGGCCCCAAAAACCCGCACTCCAAAGCCTGAACCAGGGGCAACCCATGATCGATGTCTTCACCTTCTTCGCCTTCCTCGCCATGGTCCTCGGCCCGGCCCTGGTCGCCACCTTCTACAGCGTCAAGACCAAAACCCAAAGCTTCTAACGCCGCCTCGCGCCCTCCTTACAGTCACATATTTATAGTTACTGTGGTACTGTCGATAGTCTCAAAACTCTAAAATTTGCCGTCGTCAATGCAACTTTTGGGCCAGAGTGGTTACCACAACTTTTCAACGAAATAACCACGTTCGGACTGGCTTTTACCTTGCTTCTTCGCAGAGTTCGTGTAGATTGGTAATACGCATTTGATTACTTATTACCGGTAACGGTGCGTTACCTGATAGCCCCAAAGAAAAGGGCCTTAGGTTCTAACCAAAAATCCAGATTCCCTCCCCCAGGAGCCCTGTATGCACGAAATTCTCGTAGCCCTCGCCTTTGTAGCCATGGTCGCCTGCCCCGCGCTCGTCGCCGCCGTACCCGATCTCGATGACGAAGCCTAGCTCTTCCTGCGCTTCCGCCCCACCGCGATAAGGCCCTCCCCCGGTCCCTCGCGCTGCCGCAACCAGGATGTCCCTGTACGCGTAAACCGGAATCTGCGTACTCGCCCGTGGCGGCCTCTCACGCCGTCGCCCCTTAAGTAACCTTCCCCCACTTACCAGCGTTCGCCCCCCGTCCCACCATTTGCCTATTCCTCTTTCTTATGCGCCTCCATTAGATTCCTCCAATGCCGCTGTGGAAAACTTTTCCCCCGGCTTTGTAACTCACGGAAAATGAAGGAGCTTCCCCATGCTCGTTGACTTGCTCACCGGCCTCGCCTGGATCGCAATCATCATGATCCCCGTCCTCGTCGCCTCCCGCCAGCCCGTCGTCTCACACAACGGCTATCTCAATAGCTACATGGACCCCAACGCCCCCGGCGACGACTCCGCAGGCACATCCAACCAATCCTGAGCGCCAGCCTCAGCCGCCCCCATCCCCTCAAACTCCCGCCGACCTGCGCCCCCCCGCCTACTCTGGCGCGCTCGGTCCCACCTCAGCCTGAAAACGCCAGACTCGGTCCCTGCATCCAATTCCTGTGTGATCTGAATCACTACCCAGGTTGACCCGGACAGGGTACCCTCGTATCGTTAAAGGTTGACTATGAAAATCTCTGGAAATACCGTACGAATCGGCATTGCGACAACCGTGATTGTGGGAACCGTTGCCTGGCTCGCGTTGTCCGGCTACAGCGCCAACAAAAGCTATTACGTCACCATCGCGGAACTCGGCGGCATGGGCGACAAGGCCTATCACAGCCAGTTGCGCGTCGAAGGCTTCGTGGTACCCGGCTCCATTGAGCAGAACGGAACTCACGTCGACTTTGTCATGAACGAGTTTGAGAGCCACTCCCCCAAGGTCGCCTCCGGCCACCTGCTCAAAGTGACCTACAAAGGCACTGAGCCGCCCCCAGACACTTTTAAAGACGACTCCCAGGCGCTGGCGGAAGGCTCGTATGGCCGCGACGGCGTCTTCCACGCAAACGTCTTGCAGGCCAAATGCGCCAGCAAATACGCTCCTGCCGGTCCCAACCAGCCTGCCGTCAAGCCCGCCGCAAAGTCCACTGCCTCGGCTGGCGCGGCGGCCAACGCCAAACCGGCTGCCTGAGAATGCTCGCTGCCGATGAAGCCGAAAAGCCGGCTGGCGCCCGCCCCTTGGGTGCCGGCCCCCTATCTGCCAGCCTCAACGGCGTTTCCAAGCTCTTTGGATCCTTCGCGGCGCTGCGCCAAATCTCCGTCAATCTTGAGCCCGGCCGCTGCTACGTCCTCATCGGCGAAAATGGCGCGGGCAAGTCCACCCTCCTCCGCATCCTCGCCGGACTCCTTCATCCCACCCACGGCACCATCAAGGTCTTCGGCAACCTCGAGCCTCATGAAGCCCGAGCCCGCATCGGCTACATGAGCCATGCCCCCATGCTCTACGACGAGTTCACCGCCGTCGAAAACCTCCGCTACTTCAGCAGCCTCTACCCCGGCCGCCCCAGCCTTTCGCCGGAAGAAGCCCTCCGTCAGGTTGGCCTCGACCCCGCGCTCGACCGCACCCTCGGCCAGTACTCCCAAGGCATGCGCCAGCGCACCTCGCTCGCCCGCGTACTGCTCCCCGTCCCCGAGCTGCTCCTGCTCGACGAGCCCTTCTCCAACATGGATGTCGAATCCGTCAGCCAGATGGTCCAGCTCCTCGCCGGCTTCCGCCAGTCCAACCGCACCATCGTCATCACCACCCACCAGCGCGAACACGCCGCCCCCATCGCCGACTGGGTCCTCGCCCTCAAGGCCGGCCGCGTCGCAAGCTTCGAGCCGGGGTCCCCCACGATAGGTCTTCGTCGTGGGGGTGGTAGTCCCGGGAGCCCTGCATTATGAAAACCAACGGCGCCCGCTTCCTCGAGTCGCTCAACATCCCCTTCGAGCTTCGCGAATACGAAGTCGACCCAGACGATCTATCGGCGATCACCGTCGCCAAAAAGATCGGCATGCCGCCCGAGCAAGTCTTCAAAACACTGCTCGTAACCGGCGGCCCCAACATCTACCGCTTCGCCGTGATTCCCGGCGATGCCGAGCTCGACTTCAAGAAACTGGCCCGAGCTGCGGGCATGCGCAAGGCCGAAATGGCGCCGCTTAAAGACGTACAGCCGCTCACCGGCTACATCCGAGGCGGCGTCACCCTCTTCGGAGCCCGCAAGCCCTACCCCGTCTACATCGACGAAACCGCCATCCTCTTTGACACCATCAGCGTCTCCGCCGGCGCCCGCGGAACCCAGCTCATCCTCGCCCCCAACGACTACCTCCGCGCCGCCCACGCCCTCGAAGTCGAAGTCCAGCTCGCCGACCTCACCAAAAGCGGCCATCCCCAAACCGGCCATCCAGGTGGAAACGGATGACCACCCTCTGGACCCACCTCGTCAAAGACCTCCGCATTGAGTGGCGCTCCCGCGAAGCCGTCAACTCCATGCTCTTCTTCGCCTTGCTCGTTGTCGTCCTCTTCTCGCTAGCCTTTTCCCCGCAGGGCGCGTTCTCACAGCAGATCTCCGGCGGCGTCATCTGCGTCGCAACCCTGTTCGCCTCCATGAGCGCCCTCAACCAGGCCTGGGCCCGCGAAATCCGCCACCAGGTCCTCGACGCCCAGCGCATGGCCCCCACCTCCGGCTCCGATCTGTTCCTGGCCAAGGTGCTCGCCAACTTCCTCTTCGTCTCCATCGTCCAGCTCGTCCTGGCGCCGGTTTTTCTCGTCTTCTACAACCTCCATGTCCTCGGTCAGGCCTGGCTTCTCGCTCTCGTGCTGCCCCTCGGAACCTGGGCCCTGGTCGCCAACGGAACCTTCTTCGCCGCGCTCTCCATACGCAGCCGAAACCGCGAACTGCTGCTCCCCCTCATCCTCTTCCCCATCTTCATGCCCGCCCTGCTGGCCATGGTCCTCGCCACCGGCTCCATTCTCACCGGAGACAGCGACCCCATCCTCTGGATCAAGCTCCTCGCCGGCTACGACATCATCTTCACCACCGTCAGCCTCCTGCTCTTCGACGTAGTCTTCCAGGCCGAGTAGCCCTCAACTCCGCGAAATCCAGTCCTCAATGCCTCCGGTTGTACACCACCCAGCCCAATGCAGTATCCTGTTCATTAAACCAATGATTTTCTCCCGCGATTACATCGGGTATCTGGCCCGCCGCACGGTCAAGCACCTCATCGACGCAAAGCTCATCACCGCCCCTGACGTTAAGGCGGTTGAAGCGCGCGTTGCTGCTGGGCTGATCGAAGAACTCTCCCTCGAAGACCGCATCAACGAGGAAGTCCGCGTCATTCTCGACGCCTACTCCGAAGAAATGCGCAAGTCCGGCGCCCAATATGCCGAGATGTTTAAAAAGGTGAAGACCGAGCTGGCCCGCAAATACAAGGCGGTCCTATGAGAATCAACCCCGACAAGCTCAACAAGCTCGCCCACACCGTCGCTGACACGCTCGCTGACATCGATCAGGTCGGCTTCATGGAAGACCGCAATACCATCCGCCAGGAAGCCCGCAAAATCCTCACCACCCTGCTTGACGAGGAGTCGCGCATCGACCAGGCCGCCCGCCTCAAGATCGCGAATCAGCGCAAGATCATTCAGGAAGGCTCGCAGGAGTGGGAGATCCTCTACCGCAAGTACTACAACGACGAAGTCCGCAAGCTGGGCATTTGATTTCGCTTCCCGCCCCAGGGCGAAGTTGAGTGAATTTACCTCACCGCGCTACGGCCTGGATTCGAAACTTACTTCCCAGGCTCGGCTACGACTTCAATGGCATTGATGAGCGGATAGTTGAGGACGGGTGAGAACCTGAGTTCAATCTTTCCCTGCGTAGTTGCCTCAACGTTGTCAAAAGTCTTCACAACTGGATTCGTCCCGGCTTCTTTGAGGATGTCGAAATCCTTGAGCAAGACAACGCCATTGCACCAAACGTCGAAGACCCGACTGCCGGGGCCGCCGATTCCGACGTTCTCTTTTCCAAACCATGGCTCCTGGAAATAAAGCCGTACACGGTACTTTTCGAGTGGAACAACCGGCAGGGTATACCGGAAATTTCCAACTCGATGGGAACTGTACAGGCCTGTTCGCTGGTTCTTATCCACCTTTGCGCTCTGTCCGGGGCGGCCGCCGATAACGTATTGGTCGGGTAGCCAGACATTCCCTTCGGGATCTTTGTAGGGGTTCGATCCAGCAACAATTCTGATGGGCAACAACGCCTCGGAGGGAGCGGGAAGGATCTCCACAGCCTTCATTGCGGAGATTTCACTGACGAAGTCGATATGAATGGTGCCGTCGTTTTCCGGGCGAACACCTCGGAAGACTTTTGTATCGGCGGTGAAGTCGCCACCCGCATCGTCCACAACATCCAGGGAAATGTTCTCGCCCCCATTCAGTGATAGAACTGTGCGGTTTGTCGCCTCGGCCAGGTCGGAAGCTTCTGCGAAGAGCAGATGCACCTCATAGATTCCAGGGTCGACAGGAAAGACGCAATGAGCGTGGCCGCGAACTCCACCAAGAAAGACGGCCGGATCTTGAGTGCCTGCAATTCGTTGGCTCGCCTCGGAAAGGTTGTCGCCACCGGTACAGTAATTTCCCGGCGTCCAGGTATTGCCCGCGTGATCGATGTAGGGCTCGCGACCTTTACCTAATAAAGCTCGCACGGGGTGTCCCTTGACGGCACCGCTCCTCTTGAGGTCTGGAGGAGCGGTCGGAGTCGAATGCACCCTGAAATGCATCACTGCAAGCCCGATCCCGCCGAGGAGGACGAAGCATACCGCCGCAAATCCGGCGATCAGCCATTTCCGCTGCGCCGCGCGAACAGCGGTTTCTTCCGCGGAGGATGGAAATAGGATCGCGCTTTCACCGGCGGTAGTCGCGAGCGTGCCCGGTTCCTCCGGCTTGAAAACGAAGGATGGCGCATACTGCCCGGCTGGGATGTGGACTTGTACGGTGCGGGACGCTCCAGGGCCCGCATAGATTTCCTGCAGGTGTTTTCGCAGTTGGTGAGCGGTTACCCGAACAATTGTGTCTGCCTGGGGATTGAAATCGCTCCTGCGCCCGAGTGCCTCAACCGCGACCGCGTACTCGCTGATCTGGCTATCATGCCCTTCAAAATGCTTCTCACAGATGAACTTCAGCATTCGGGCGAGATTCTGGGAGCGCCCCAGCGCGCCCGAATCCAACAACCACTCGAGTTCTTTGCGTTCTTTCTCGCTTGCGTTGAGATCAGTTGCCATCTATCCGGCGACTCCGAGTTGATGCAACGGCGATTCTACATGAACTCGTTCCCGGCTGTAACGGCGCGTGATTCGGTCAGTCCCTCATTCACGGCCTTTAACTCTTGAGCTACATAGATTTAACCGGATTCATTAACAATGTTAATCCGCCTGACTGAGCGAGATGTAAAAGCGATTTTCTAAAGTCAGGTCCCTGTCTGTAAGCCCGCCCGCCCTGATTAACAACATCGATCACTCAGATTTCACTTTGAAATCACAAGACACGAGGAAACCAACTCGTTAGGCTGACACCGTCCAATTGAATCCGGTTTCTCAGTCGTCGGATTCTTCGGCCACGGTTGCTGACTCGCATCGACCATCCGGATCGGAGGGCAGAGAGCGGGCCTATGCGCAGTTGAATGCCAGAGAAATGGTTTTTCAGGGCACTTCTCGCGTTCACCTGGGAACGAGGTAAGAACTGAAGACGCATGCAATCTCGCTTCATGCGTTTTCACGTGGGCATTTCCAAACGATGGAAAACAGACCATGCGGCTGCTCTTTGGGCACAACCGCAGATCAACAAGGAATAGATCAACAAGGAATGAAGGAGCAACACATGAAGTCAATTCTTCGGAGGCAGTCGATCATGGCATGGGTGAGTCAAAAACCGAGTCTGCTCATTCAAGTGGCGTGTTTTGTGCTCATTGTCGGGCTGGCATTCCTGCCTGCCACGGCGCAGCAAACTACCGGATCCATTGTTGGCACCGTTAAGGACCAGCAGGGTGCGGTGGTCAACACGGCAAAGATCAAGGCAACCAATGTAAATACAGGGTTCACACGCACGGCCCCGGTGAACGGAGAGGGCGAGTTCCGGATCGATTACCTTCCCGTCGGAAAGTACACTGTCCAAGCCGAGGCTGCCACCTTCGAGCGCTACCTGCAACAGAACCTGGCTCTCGACGTGGACCAAACACTTTCGCTCGACATCAAGCTGGTGGTGGGCGCACAGGACACTACCGTCACCGTCACTGAGGCTCCCCCACAGGTCAATACAAGCGACGCGGTATTGGGCCGCACGATTGAATCGGACGAAATCATCGGCTTGCCGCTCGTCAATCGCAACGCCTACGCCGAACTCTCGCTTACACCGGGCGTGATGGCCAATAGCATGAGCCCGACAACAAACCCCACAGGCACCCCCAATATGACTGTTGGACTGCCCTCCGCGGATGTCCAGGTCAACGGCTCACTCGATTCCGGCAATGGAACCGTCGCATTTTATCTGGATGGCGGAAACAACATCACCGGCATGCGCAACTATGGCAACCCGGCTCCCAACCCCGACGCACTTGAGGAGTTCCGCGTAGAGACCAGCGCATTCGAGGCGCAATACGGTCAGTTCTCCGGTGCTGTGGTCACAGTGATTACAAAGTCGGGAACCAATAAATTCCATGGCGGACTGTTTGAATTCAACCGCAACACCGATTTCAACGCCTTCAGCTGGACCCCCACCAAGAACCCTTTTACCGGGGACCTGATGAAAAGCCCCTACCACCGCAACAATTTTGGCGGAACGTTCGGCGGCCCCATCAAGCACGACAGGGCCTTCGTCTTCTTCAGCTACGCCGGTCTGCGCCAGGTGCAGGCGGGCGGGGTTACTGGCGGCGTGGTGCCCACGGCTGCCGAGCGCCTGGGCGACTTTACCGCGGACATGCCAGGGGGCCCAGCGCCGCTTACCAACCCAATCTACATGCCGGGTACGGCAAAAACCACCAAGACGCCGGTGAATGGAACAAACGCCGGCCCCGGTTGCCAGACCCCATCTGCTGCTACCGCCGGCTATTGCGTTCCGAGCGCCCTTCTGGACACAACCGCTGCAAATTTCTTGAACATCAACAACAAAATCGGCGTTTCCATTCCGTTGCCCACCGGCGCCCAGGTTGCAAAAACGGGCGGCGGGACTTACATCGGCATGTACACCACGCCGACAGACTCAGACGAATACCTGGGAAAGTATGACGAGAATATCGGCAACAAGGACCATGTGACGGGGACCTACTTCTTTGTCAAGACCGCGTCAACCCCAAGCGGAGGCGGCAACATCAATTGGACTGGAAATCAGTCGGCCGCGGCCCAGACAAACCTCAACCTCGCCGATGTCCACACCTTCAGCACCACCATCGCCAATCAAGCCTGGCTAACCTTCACGCGGGCCATGGGTGGGCGCGTTCTTATCCCCGTCTCCGGCCCACGCAACCAAACCCTCGGCAGTTTCGGCTCGAACTTCCTCATTCAGGGACCGGACGGACTGCCCTATCTGAACGGTACCGGCTTTAGCACGGGTAACCCGAACGCCGGCCCGGTTACCGGTTCCGACAACTATGAGTTGCGCGATGTTGTCAGCATCACCAAGGGCAAACACAACCTCTCCCTCGGCGGTGAGTTCTCTCTCGACAAGACCATGTTCGCCGCCAATTTGAATAATTATGGCGACCTGGGCTTCTCGACATCCGCGCCTACGACCACTGGGAATGCGATTGCCGACCTGGTCACCGGCCAACTTAACTCATTTGAGCAGGACTCGACTTATATCACGCACCTGAGCACCTGGCATGTCGCCGGGTTCGCACAGGACGACTACCGCATCACGCCCCGTTTTACGGCCAATATCGGACTCCGCTGGGACATCGATACGCCTCCAGTGGATGCCCATAACAGGACGGCGTCGTTTAGTCCCGGCCAGCAATCCCTCATTACTCCAGCCGCCCCGGTGGGCCAACTGTTCGTTGGCGACAAGGGCGTCGGTCGCGGCATCATCGGCACGCAGTTCAGCCACATTTCGCCCCGGCTCGGTTTCGCATGGGACCCGTTTGGCGACGGCAAGACCTCTGTTCGCGCCGCTGCTGGCATCTTCTACGGCACTGTCAGCGGCAACGAGTGGAACCAGCCCGGCAACGCCATGCCGTTCTCCATTCGCAACGGCTTTGGTTCTGAAACATCCATCACCAGTATCTACAACGTCGGTTTTCCCAGCACCGCTCCAGGTGGCGGCATCTTCCCGTACACCTTTACGCCGTCGGCTCCGAAATTCTACCCAAGCCAGGGCATTGAAGCCATCCCTACGAATTTCAAAGATTCGTCAGTCTACCAGTTCAACTTCAGCGTGCAGCGGCAACTCCCTTACAACGTCAGCCTTACGGCAGCTTATGTCAGCACCATTGGCCGTCACCTGTCATCCTTTGTCGACGCCAACTACGCGCCTTACTCAACAGTGAACTCCTCCGGCGGCGCGTTAGTCGGCGCTCTTTCCACTTCAGCGGCAAGCACTGAGCAACGTCGTCAATACGACGCCGGCATCAACCTTACGCCTGGCACCCTCGGCGGAATTACCTACCTGATCTCAGACCAGACCTCCAACTACAACGGGCTTCAAGTCTCGGCGACAAAGTCGATGTCAAAGGGCTTCGCAGTCAGCGGTTTCTTTGTCTGGAGCCGCGCCCTGGAAAGCTCAAACCCCGTTGAAAATGGACTGATGAGCGCGCAGGATTTCGGCGTGCTTGGCAAGCCCTTCACCCCCAACAACAACTCCATGGGCGCCATCGGCGGTGGCCTTGGAGAAGAATATGGCCCCATGGATCAAAACCACGACACCAACGCCGCCATCTCCGGCATGTGGAAACTCGACTACTTCCACGGATCGAACAGGATCGTCAAGGAATTGGTCAACGGCTGGCAGATCTCACCGGTCCTCTACTTGGTCAGCGGCGCGCCGTTTACGGTGAACACGGGATCCAACAAGAGCTTCGACAGTCAGGGATCAAGCCGCCCCAACCTGGTTGCTGGAGTCAACCCCAAGCTCGACCCACACCGCTGCCGCGTGTGCGGCGCTACTGGCCAAAGCACAACCAGCGTATTGACAGCCTGGTTCAACAACGCGGCGTTCACGGCAAACGGGCCGGGGGTCGCCGGGGGCATCGGCCCGGGCGGCGCAGACGGCAACGTGGGACGCGACTCCCTGATTGGACCGGGCCTCAAGGATATGGATGCCGCCCTGCTCCGCAACGTTAACTTCGAGCGGGGACTGGTCTTCCAGTTCCGCGCCGAAGTCACCAATGTCATGAACTGGGTGAGTCTCGGCAACCCGTCCGCGGGAAACATCACCTCGGGCTCTCAAGGCACCATCACCGGTGCCGCCGGAACCCAGCGTGTCATCCAGTTGGGCGGACGCCTGACTTTCTAACCTAACTCCAAACGAGTGACAACCGCCGTGCTCTTCTGCCCGCGATAGGGGCCGAGGAGCACGGCGCAGATCAATACCGCCCGACTAAGCCGCGGCCATCTCGACAGCCCGATCCACCAACGCTGCATGGTACGCGCGTTCAGTTGAAGGCGTCGCCACACTCCTCTCTCCATCCATGACAAGCGCTGTCGACTTAGCCCGCTTAACCTGCGTTTTCGAACCACCGTGACTATAGCATTCGGCTCTCGTTGCGGAGAGAGATACTACCTCCATCTCCACTTTGTTCCCGGTAATTGCCAATCCCACTAAGGACGTTCGATGAAAGCCAAGCTCGGCATCGTTTTTGCAATTTTCTTAATCGGCCAAATGTTTCTATACGCACAATCAGCCTCAACCGTTTTGGCCGATGTGGATCATCGCCAGAGCGCGAGCCTTAATGGCGACTGGCACTTCATCGTCGATCCATACCAGACTGGTCTCTATACGTTTCATCATGAATTGCGGAAGGATGGTTTTTACCTGAATGGCGCCGCCGAGACGGGAAGCGATCACCTCGTCGAATACGATTTTGCAAAGTCTCCCACATTGAAGGTTCCCGGAGACTGGAATACGCAGAGCGCCCAGCTTTTCTATTACGAAGGGCTGGTCTGGTATCAGCGATACTTCGACTTTCAGCCCCAGGCCCATCACAGAACGTTCTTACATACTGGCGCGGCAAACTACAAAGCACTGATCTGGATCAACGGGCAACATGTCTGCGATCACGAGGGAGGCTTTACCGCCTTCGACTGTGAAGCTACTCAGCAGTTGCACGCCGGAAGGAATTTTATCGTGGTTGCGGTCGATGATACGAGGCTGGCCGACGGAGTTCCCACGGCAACAACCGATTGGTTCAACTACGGAGGCATTACGCGCGATGTAGCCCTCGTTGACGTGGCCGACAGTTTTATTGACGACTACGACCTTCACCTCAATCCTGAACGCACTGCGGTGGTGGGTTGGGTCCATATCCAAGATGCGAGTCCGGGGGCAACGATCACCGTTGCGATCCCTGAGGCCAATTTGTCGGTCACCTCGCAACTCGATCCCAGTGGAAAAGGATCGATCCGGATTCCGGCAACCAGCTTGCAACTTTGGTCTCCCCAACAGCCCAAACTCTACCGTATTCTGCTCGCTTCGGGAGAGGACAAACTGGAGGATGACATCGGCTTTCGAACGATTGAAACCGACGGGCAAAATATCCTGCTGAACGGAAAGTCGATCTTCCTGCGCGGTGTCTCCATTCATGCTGAGGCGCCTTTTCGTGGAGGTCGCGCCAACAACGACAAAGACGTCGAAACGCTGCTTGGATGGGCCCAGGAACTGGGCTGCAACTATGTCCGTCTCGCCCACTATCCCCATGATCAGCGGATGACTCGCGCTACCGACCGCCTGGGTATCTTGGTCTGGTCGGAGATCCCGGTCTACTGGGCCGAGCATTTTGAAGACCCCGCCGTGCTGAAGAAGGCGCAGCAACAACTGAGTGAGGAAATTCGCCGCGATCGTGACAAAGCGTCCATTGTTCTCTGGTCTATTGCCAACGAGACGCCAAACACCCCGGATCGAACACGATTCCTCAAAACCCTCGCAGCCAATGTACGGACCCTCGACTCCTCTCGCCTGGTGACAGCGGCATTGCTGGTTCGCACCGAGGGGCACGATAAATATGTCGACGACTCGCTCGGCGAAGCTCTCGATGTGATCGGCGCCAACGAGTACATCGGATGGTATGAACAACGGCCCGAGGACGCCGATACAACTCTGTGGCACATTGCCTATAACAAGCCAATGATCATCAGCGAATTCGGCGCAGACGCCAAGGCCGGATTGCACGGAGCAGAGACTGAACGCTGGACAGAAGAATACCAGGCTAATGTCTTTCGACATCAGATGGGCATGTTGAACCGAATCCCCCAACTGCGGGGCATCAGTCCGTGGATACTCGTGGACTTTCGTTCCCCAAGACGGTTGCTGCCGGGAGTGCAGGACGGGTATAACCTCAAGGGACTGATCTCCGATCAGGGTGAAAAGAAGCAGGCTTTCTTTGTCCTCCAGAAAGCCTATCGGGACAAGGAACTTTTCAAACTGCGATAGTCGATCCCCCCGCGCACCATCAACGTTGCAGGTGCTGCTCTAACAGCTCGAGATGTTCCGCCCCTTTCCCGTCTAATCGGGTTTGGCCATCAGCAGAGATCTGCCCGAATGTCGGCCAATGCAACCATCCGCGTCATCGGCTCACTCGGGCTCGGATCGAAGCCTGGTTTGACATAAAAATCCTTCGCGGCTTCGGATATTGCTTCAACGATTCCACGAATCCCGTCGCAAGCAACGCAAGTATGCTTTGAATGTGCCCTCGCCCTTGGTTGCTCTGACATCGACCAGATGGTCCTGGATCGCCTGTTCGATGGTGAGCCTCTTGTCCGCACCCGCAGGCTCCCTGGGTGCGTCAATCTCGCCGGCTTGGAATTCGCTCCGCGGCATCCAGGCGTCAAGGGCCTCACAGGGTGCGGTCCCGACAGCCTGGGTCCGGCGCTTGCCGTCCTCCCTCCAGTCCAGGTAAAAGGTGCGCCCTTCGAACTGACCTGTTCTCCGTCGATGACGGCCAGCTTGGCGTTGGGCTTGCCGTCCTATTTCACGACCCGCGACGAATTGCCATTTTCCGTCAATCCGGCGATACTGTTTAAGGTTCACCTTATGTCCACGGCTGCTTTTGCAGAGTGGGCCGTCGTCTTCGTCCTGCGGTCTTGGATTGCATTCGACCGGATTGGATAGTAAATTGGACAGTAAGACGGCATACGCAACGTAAGTTTTTCATTTTAATGGCGCTATCGTCCAGGGGTTAGGACGTGAGATTCTCAATCTTAAAACACGGGTTCGATTCCCGTTAGCGCTACCAACCTGTTTCTTGCGAGAGCCCGCTACCCAGCGGGCTCTGCTATTTGTCGTGGATCGGCCCCCGGCGCGAATGAACCTTCCCCTAAATTCCCCACAATCCGAGACATCTAAGGAACCTCCGATCAAGTCGAAGTTTTGAATGGGCACGACTTCAATAGCCTGCCCTGAGCGAAGTCGAAGGGTGCCGTAAGTGCCGCAAAATCAACTGGGCTTTAGCCCCTGACGGATGCCTTCGTTGAGAAGTGACACTTGTGCAGACCTTCCCTAAAATCCGCCCCCCGTTTCTGACACGGATTGAGCCCTCTACCTCTGTCAGTTTGGAAAACTACGCAGCGTGATCGGTTTGCTGGGCCTTTTCGGAGCCCACTTCCCGCTTCCGCTCAGAACAATAGTTTGCGGCGAGCCCGGAGCACTGTCGGTAATCGTAAGGGTAGCCGTGGCCGCGCCCCCAGCCTCAGGCGCAAAGTGGCCCTGGATTGTGCAGTTCGCTCCTGCCGCCAGCATCGCTCCACAGCTGTTCTCAAATGAGAATGAAGCTGCGTCCGCCCCCGTCACGCCGATGTCGGAAATGGTTTGGTTGGTGGTGCCCGTATTCATAAAAGACACAAATTGCAAAGGGCTCGACTTCCCTACCTCAACCGGTCCGAAAGACAGGGTGGTTGCGGAAAGCGCGACGCTCGTCGTGCTGACACCGGTCCCCGACAGAGCCACAGACTGCGGCGAGCCCGGCGCGCTGTCGATAAGAGTGAGGGCGGCCGTCATCGGGCCCAAAGCAGCCGGAGTAAAATGCCCATGGATTATGCAGGTCTGGCCTGCGGCGAGAGTCGACCCGCAGTTGTTCGCGAAGACAAACGAAGATGCATCGCTCCCCGTAACCTCGATGCTTGAAATGGATATCGGTAAACCCGTGGTGTTTGTAAAATACAGCCGTTGGGAACCGCTTTGCGTCCCGACAACCTGGGTTTCAAAAGACAAGGTCATTGTCGTAAGCATGGGCACGGAAACGGTCTGCCCATCCTGCAGCAACTGCGCCGCGAGCGCGCTGTAAGGCACACCCTGAACCGATACTCCCTGCCCAATGGCGATCGACGCCGCAGCGCCCGCTGCCTGGCCCATCACCATATACGTGGGTTCCACCCGGACGGAATCATAGGCAACATGCGACGCGGAAACATCCACACTGACCAGCAGGTTGGTCGCCTCTTCGGCCTTGGGAGTCAGCATCCGATACGGAAGCGGGTATTCGGTGATCGTCGGCAATCCCCCCGGCCCCGGTTCGAATTGCGCGGTGCCAGCCTGATTCACGATGTGAACAACATGGCTGTCGACTTGATAGCCACCCAGTCCAATTGCATCCGGAATCGTTGTCTCGCGTTCAAGGTCGCTCAGCGTCAACACGTATTGGCCGATCATCCGCCGCGCTTCGCGTACATAGATCTGGTGCGGCCATCCCCCATTATCGGTGAACTCGTCCTTGCACAGGCCCAGTGTCTGCACTGCTGCCTGAACAGTTTGCGGCACGCTCGAGTCGTGGGACAGAAAGTAAAGCAGCGCGCGAATGTAGCGTGTCTGTTCGGCTTCAATTCCCTGCCGCACACTGGCGCTTCCATCGGGATACGCAAAGCTCTCACCTACCTCGTCCGTCCCCATAATCGGAAATGTGCCGCCATTGTTCAGGTCGAATTTGGAGCCCGGCAAACCGCCGGTCGAGAGCAGCCCATCACCGGAAACAACATCGGAAGCCGTCAGCGGCGTCGCGCTCGCAAACATGCGCGTCAACATCGCAAACTCCGCGGGGTTATAGTTCGGTGGCTCTTCAAACGGAATCTGATTGTTCGGATCTGTCGTTATGCAAAGTCGATAGCTGTAGGCCATCACCGCCGAATCCGCTGAGCCGACTGCCCCTGAACTGTCCTCGGATACATGCGCAATCAGCCCACTTGACGGATCACCCGGAGTGACATAAGGATCAATGGGCGACGACGCAATCGGAGCCAGGACGCCCACCCCGGCAATGGATTCGTTATATTGTGTTGTAGATTCGCGGCCCACCGTGTAACTCACCCCGGCAGCGGCCATCAGGTCTCCGGTATAACTTGCGTCAATATATTCCTTGGCCTGGTAACTCACTCCGTTACTTGCCGTCAGGCCGGCGATAGTCGTCCCACTCATCGTTGCCAAACTTAACTCCGCGCCGAGTACAACAGTGATATTGGCATACCTGGCCAGCATCGAATTGAATTCGCCTTCCGCAACATGCGGTTCAAAGGCGTATCCGTTTGCAGCCGATGGAATCCCATCGTAATAGTCGTTCACTTCCTTGAAAAACTCGGCAGTTAGACCGCCATAATCGCTGTCCCCATAAACATCGGTCACTCCCAACCCATTGGACATCATCCCGCCAACGTGCTGGGTCGGCTCCAAAAGAACCACCTGCCTGCCAAGCTTCGCGCACTCAATTGCCGCAAGTATCCCCGACGGCGTCGCGCCATAGACAACCACATCCGTTGCGATATTGGTGTTTGCATTCGTAATTTGCGCCCTCGACACAATCTGCCCCAGCGAAAGCGCGGTTCCAGGCGCCACTTTGTCGAGATTGGTTTTGGATTCAGATACAGCAGGGTTCCTGCTCTGCGCCAGCACCCCCGACAAACTCCCTGAGTCAATCAGGAACGCCATCGCGATCAGCATTACAGGCAGAGCAGAGACGTACAGCGGCTTCCGATCTCCGCTGCGCCGGCAGCATGTGCGTGTTTGACCTGCCGCACAAAGCGTTTCTCGACCTTCTCGTATGCCGTCCGCCAAGGAATGCCTCCAGAATGAAATTCAAGAATGAAATGATGCGAACCAACTTCTGCACACTTGGATGCATTCCGCATTTGCAACGTCAACTTGAGTTGTTCAAAAAGAATAGGGAGAAGCTTTCGCGATGATCAATATCGATCATTTCGCAAAGCCAGTCCGTCACCCTTAGGCGCTCCATCCGCGCAAGCCTGCCGTCAGCAGCCGCAAGCTATCAGATTGCCGATTCCCCGCGCCCGCAGATAGTCCTCATCTTTCATGCGGCTCTGAACCACAATCGCCGGCGTCTGCCCTTTGTCGATCAGGTTCATATACGCCCTCGCAAACCGCCAGTCCGCCGGCCACGACTTGGTTGACAATCCCCTGTCTGGAATCACCAACGCAGTCCTGCGCGGCGCCGCCTGCGGCAGTGACCGCCTCAACTCTGCTGCAAGTTCCTTGAACTTCCTGCCCAGCGGCTTGGGTCTGTTTTGTAAGTCGAGCAGGCCCAGATGATATTCGTATGAGTCGAAGCCCCTGATGGCCGGGTCAATATCATGCGAACTCCACCACGTTATGCCCCACGACTTACCCGTCGCTGCAATATTCCTCACCTGGCGGTCCATGTACTCCGGTTGAAATTCCGGCGGCATCTCTTTGCTGCTCACGCCAATCTCCTCCGTCCACACCTTGCGGTTCAAGTCCTTCTGATAGGCATAGGCCAGCTCGATCTCATAATCGGCAAGATGCAGTGCGGCCGGGTCAGAGTACTTATACTGCCCCAGAACCCCATCAAAGTAGATATAGGTATGCATCACCGTCGCATGGCCCGTATTGGCAAGAGTCTCGCGGCTGAACCCGAAGTCATTGAACCAATGGGAATGGTCCGCACCATTCACATGAAACTTGCCCGGAGCTATCTGATCGCAGTAACTCAACATATCCTTGGCCCACCCGTCCGCTTCCTTCATCGACGCCGGGTTATTCATCCCCATCGGCACACCAAGTTCGTTGCCTATATCGAACCCCAGAAACCGCCGATGCCCTCCAATCGTTTCGGCGATACGATGAAACAGCAGCCTTTCTGCTTCAACGATGGCCGACGACGTGAAGATGTTGAAGTCGTCGCCATTTTGCGGCCGCGCCAGCGGCATCACCCACGGAGGCAGGAACGACAACCCGCTCATCCACCCATTCAGCACCGTCACTTCAACGTCCAGCCCGGCATCGTCCGCCTCATCCAGCAGCGCGTGCAAGTTCTCAAGCAGGCGATCGCTCACATTGCCGATTCCAGGCTGAAACAGCGGCCACAAACACTGAATGCGGATATGGTCCATGCCCAGGCTCGCAATGCCGCTCAGGTCCTCCGCAATCGCCTTGCTGTCCCAATCCAGCCAGCAATACCACCACCGTTTGCGCGGAGTAAAGTTGACGCCAAACCGCAGACCGCTGTTTGATGCCGCCGTCGCCGCCTGGCCAAAAGACAATGAATCGCCAGCCATCAGAACGCCGGCCGAAGCCAGCATCGATGAACCCAAAAACTTGCGCCGTGAAATCATTCTCTTCCTCGTGCTCTTCCTCGTGGATTCCAAAGTCGTCCCAATCATATCCACACTCGCCCGCATTCGGTCGCGCAATTCAGTCCCAACCTATCAACTGTTTCAAAACGCGACACAATAGTTTGCGCCATCGCACCTAAGTGGGATTCTAAGGATTATCTCTTGCGGCTTTTAATGCACCTGTAATACGATTGCGCCTGCCGACTAAGTTGACTCAAGATCAGCGTATTAGGCGCAGCAAAAGGAGACTTCCCCAATGCATAACAAGTTTTCTTCCCCCAGCTTTCTGTTGAAAGCGGTGATGCAAAAAATCGTTCAGGACGTTCCCGAAACCGTCCGTTTCTGTGAGTTTGAGTGCACCCGCCTGCGCTGCACCCTCGAGACCACCGGCACTTGCGACATCCATCCAAACCTGAGCCTCGTCATGCCCGGTCTGATAGCGATAATGCCCGCTCCAGCAGCTCCCACCTCAGCCTGGACGCCCGCTAAATCTCCGACAGTCTAAAGCTGCGCCTCGCTGCCCCGCTGAGCCGCTCAAGCAGGCTTCCTGTGCCTCAAGCGAATGGGTCTTCGGCTGGCCCCTCTGCCCGCCCTTTTGCCACCGTCCCCGCCCTCGGCGTACCCTTGCATTCATGCAGCAGACATCTGCCCGCATCCGCTGGGCCATTGCAGTCAACATCCCGCCCGCTCCCCCGTCTAACCCATTGAAAGAGTTTCTCCAGTGATCCCCATGCGCATCCAATCTGCCTTTGCCCTCGCCCTTCCCGCCCTCGCCCTCTTCTGCCTGCCCGCCGCGCACGCCCAGCAACCCCCAGCCGACCAGCCTGCCGCCACGCTCAAAATCCAGGCCAATGAAGTGGTCCTCCCCGTCATCGTTCGCGACAAGCACGGCAGCCTCGTCACCACCCTCACCATCGGAGACTTCTCCCTCACTGAAGACGGCCGACCACAGGTCATCAAGAGCTTCACTCGCGAGAGCAACCTGCCCTTCCGCCTTGGCCTGCTCGTCGACACCAGCCGCAGCATGTCCGCAGCCATGGAAGACGAGCGCAAGGCCGCCGGCCAGTTCGTTGACCAGATGCTCCCCGCCGACCCCAGGGCCGGAACCGCGGCCGACCAGGCCTTCCTCATCCACTTTGACCGCGAGGTCGAGCTGCTTGAAGACTTCACCAACTCCCGCGAAAAGCTCCATCACGAGCTCGAGGGCATGGGCCCCAGCAGCGGGTCGCGCGACTCCGCACAGGGACCCGAAACCAACGACAGCGACCGCGGCAGCGCTGAGTCACGCCATCGCGGCGGAACCCAGCTCTACGACGCCATCTACCTCGCCTGTCATGAACTCATGGCCAACAAGGACGGCCGCAAGGCACTCGTCATCTTCTCTGACGGCGCAGACCGCGGAAGCAAAGAAACCCTCAACGACGCCATCGACGAAGCCGACCACGCCAACGTCGTAATCTACACCGTCTTCTTCAAGGGGGAGCAGCAGCAGAGCGGCTTCGGTAACGGCAATTCCGGCGGCGGACATCACGGTGGCGGAGGCGGCGGGGGCTACCCCGGTGGCGGAGGCGGCGGTTATCCCGGAGGTGGCGGAGGCTATCCAGGAGGCAGAAGCGGGGGCGGACAGCGCCGCGGCCCAGACGATACCAGCGCCAACGGCCAGGATGGCAAAAAGAACATGGAGAAGATCGCCACCCGCACCGGCGGCCGCTTCTTCGAGGCCAGGAAAAAAGACAACCTCGACGAAATCTACTCGCAGATTGCCACCGAGCTGCGCGGCCAGTACCTGCTCACCTATACGCCAGATAAGCCAGACACCGACGGCGGATACCACAAGGTCGCCCTCAAAGCCAACAAGGACGACCTCCAGGTCTCTACCCGCGAAGGCTACTACGCCCCAGGCGGCGACTCAAAGTAAAGCCCGCTTCCAGAATCGGGGGAAACTCGGCCCAAACCGCTGTCTTGAAAGGGCACGGCTTTACAGACCGTCGAATTCTCGATTCGAGGCAGAGTCTTGAAAGGGCACGGCTTCACAGGCTGCGGAAAAACTCACTCTGGGGGGGATTCTCGAGGTTTTGTAACAAGGGCACGGCTTCACAGGCTGCGGAAAAACTACCAAATGGCCGAAGTTTTGAAAGGGCACGGCTTCAGCCGTGCCGCAAGTGGCTGAAAATAGCGCTGGGCTTTAGCCCCCGAGGGATGTTCTTTGTGAATCTTGACTCAAAACCCGACTTTTTCCGCAGCCTCTTTAGCCGGGCCAACAAAGCCAATCAAATCGATGTTGGGCTTCACAGGCTGCGGAAAAACTACCAAATGGCCGAAGTTTTGAAAGGGCACGGCTTCAGCCGTGCCGCAAGTGGCTGAAAATAGCGCTGGGCTTTAGCCCCCGAGGGATGTTCTTTGTGAATCTT